>Ga0196970_1000298_pt1 | contig 68043 bp, 55 predicted proteins | sample S1v_513CmetaG_FD_148672 | JGI IMG/M metagenome (GOLD analysis project Ga0196970, IMG submission 148672) | Soil microbial communities from Anza Borrego desert, Southern California, United States - S1+v_5-13C | ecosystem: Environmental > Terrestrial > Soil > Desert | place: USA: California...
ACCCCTCCCCAGGGGAACCTCCACCCCTCCCCGAGGGAACCTCCACCCCTCCCCGGTGGAACCTCCACCCATTCCCCCTCCACCATCGCCCACCGGCGTGGTACTATTAGAACAGCACCTACACCACGCCCCGGAGGTCAATCACCATGCACTCCATTCGCATTATCACCGACTCCACCGCAGATTTGTCCTCCGCCCTGCTAGAGGCGAACCAGATATCGGTCGTCCCCCTCATGGTCCAGTTCGACCAGGAGTCCTACCGCGACGGTGTCGATATCACCACGCCGCAGCTCTTCGCCAAAGTCGCCCAGACCGGCCGGCTACCCAAAACCAGTAGCCCTAGCCCCGCCACCTTCCAGGAGGCCTTTGCCAAGGCCACGGCCGACGGAAGCCAGGCGCTCTATATCGGCCTCTCCGCCCAGTTCTCCGCCACCTTGCAGAACGCCAGGATCGCCGCCTCCCTCTTCCCCGAAGGGCAGGTCCAGGTCTTCGACTCGGCCAACCTCTCCACCGGAATCGGGTTGTTGGTCCTGTATGCCGCCGACCTGATCCGGGAGGGCCGCTCCATGGACGAGGTGATCGCCAGGCTGGAGGAGGCCCGCCCCCGTGTCCGCACCGCCTTTATGATCGATACGCTGGACTACCTCTACAAAGGCGGGCGTTGCAGCGGTGTCACGGCCCTTGTGGGAGGGCTCCTAAAGCTCCGTCCGATTATTGCCGTGGAGAATGGCGGTATGGTCGTGGCGGCGAAGGTCCGCGGTCACCGGCAGAAGGGGCTGGACTGGATGCTCGACCGCTTCGCCGAAGACGTGACCGCCGGGAGGGTTCGGCCCAACCGGGTCTTCGTCACCCACTGCGGCGCCCACGAAGAGGCACAGGCCATGGTAGATGCCGTTCGCCGAATCCTCCCGCAGGTGGAGGCGGTCCTGGAGACCGAGGCTGGCTCGGTCATTGGCAGCCACTGTGGGCCTGCCACAATCGGGCTCCTCTACCTCACCCATGCGTAGGTGTAGAAACCGCCACACCTCGGCCCCCCAGGCATAACGACGAGCGAGTTCTGCCGTCAAAAAGAAGCGGTGCTCCCCACACGACAGGGGCACCGCGCCCACCCTCGCCCACGAAGGAGGATCCGCATGATCGGCTTTGCTGCAGGGATTCAGGCTGCCCTCGACTACGGCGTCACTCGTTTGCAGGGCCTGCTCAAGGAGATGACCCCCGAGCAGTTGGAGGCAACCCCCGCCGGGTACAACAACTCGATCGCCACCCTGGTCATACATACCTACGGACTGGAGGCCCGCCTGAGCTACGGCTTCCGGGGGCAGCAGGTGCCCGAGGATCTCGCCCAGGAACTGCTCCTCAACCTCCCCCGGACCCAGACCCTGCCCGTGGTGAAGGGCGAGACCGCTGAGTCGCTGCTCGCCAAGGTGGAGAAGTCTCACAGCCTCTTCAAGGAGGCCCTGGCCACCCTGACCGAGGCCGACCTCGACCGGGAGCTACCCATGGGCCCGAACCGGACGGTCTCGATTGGCTACCTGCTCTCCCTCCTGCCCCACCACCAGGGGCAGCACTACGGCCACATGCAGATGATCAAGGCGGCGCTCGCCTAACCATTTCGACCACCTCTTACACCCAAATCGCACCCAAGAGGGCGCCCCCACATGACGTGAGGGCGCCCTCCTTCACTAGATCCGCTCAATCTCCACCTTGGTGTCGTACTGCGCACAGCCACCGGTCAGGGCATCCACCAGGGGTGAGCCCTTGCCCAGCACCTGGTCCTGTCGGATCAGGTCGTTGACCCGGAACCCGGTGCCGCGCCCCGGTGCCAGACCGGTCGGCTCGTTCCCCACTTCCCGGAAGTTGTAATCCGTATGGCCGTAGGCCGTCACCGGTGGGATCAGAACGCCGTCGATCTCTACCGCCTTCGCCCCGTAGGTCTCATGACCGTAGGAGAACTCGGCGCCCACCACACCGGGGCGGATCCCCTCGGTAATGTAGACCGTCGCCTCGGCCTCCCCGGTGGCCGACCGGACCTTGACCCGGTCGCCCTGCTCCAGCCCACGGGCGGCCGCATCCTTCGGGTGGATCCAGATCGGGTTCTCGGTCCGGATCTCCCGGAGCCAGGCGTTCCCGATCGTCCGGTGGTTGGACAGGTGGCTCGACTTCCAGTTGGTGAAGTGCAGGGGCAGGTTGTCCTCGATCTCCTTGCCCGAGTAGTCCACGGCGCCGTAGAGCAGCGGCGTGCCGTCATAGAACTTGCCGGTGTAGGACGATTTCGAGCGGGCCGCCACCTCATCGTACAGGTTGACCTGGGCGCCGTGCCGCATCTTCACCCATTCGCCCTCGTAGGCGGTCTCAGGCGCAGCGAAGCGACCGCCGCGGTTCAGCACGTAGACCACCTTCGGCCACTCCTCCGGCTTGACTGCCGCCCGCCAGGCAGCCTCGTCAAAGCTGTCGCCCAGGGCGATCTGGCGGGCCTTCACGAAGAGTGCCGTCTCCTCGGCCGACGCATCCGGCACGGGGGTTTCATCGAAAGCGATGTTCGCCGCGACCTTCAGGTAGAAGTCAGCAGCATTGTGCATGGCCCCGTTGCCGGGGAAGGCGTTGTCGCCCACACCAGGCAGCCCCAACTTCTTGGCGAGATCGATCACCGCGTCCTCCACCGGACGTGGGCCGTCCATGACCTTGATCGTCGGCTGGAGCAGGTGCGCCTCTTTCAGGTTCTGGTTCGGGTAGATCTGCTGCAGGCCGAACCGCTCCAGGTAGGTGGTGTCGGGCAAGATGTAATCCGCATACTGCGAGGTGCCGCCCACAACGACATCGAACGCCACGACCAGCGGTAGCTTGGACTCGTCCTTCAGCATCTCCGCCTGAGCGTTGCCGCCCACCACCGACTCGACCAGGGAGATCCGGTTGATAAAGAGCGCCCCGATCCCATACGGGTAAGCGTCATAGGCCGAGGGGACCAGCTCGTGAACCGGGTTGCCACCCAGGACGGTCCACCGACGCTTCGCCGGGTAGCCATCGCGGGCGAAGAGCGTGCTCTTCTCGTAGACCTGCTTCTCCCGGGTGATCGGAATGCCCCACGGGGCTCGACCGTTGGGAGCGCCGTTCAGGTCGTAACGACCGGCCAACTCCTTGTACCGGACCGCCGAGGAGTTCTCGCCGCCCTTCCAGTCGTGGTTGCCGATCAGGTAGTTCAGAATGCCGATTGCGTAGACCGCGTAGAAGCCGTTGGTGTGCATGGCAGGGCCGCGGTAGGAGACCGCCACCGCCCGCTTTCCGTAGGACGTAAACTCCCGCGCCATCTCCACGATCGTTGCCTCCGTCACGCCCGCAAGCTCGGCGTACTCGGCAATCGTCTTCGCCATCACCCGTTCCTTCAGCAGTGTGAAGGCTGACTTCACCTTGATCCCGTTGATCTCGGTATCGACCTCCAGGTCGCCGTCCACCGCCGTCGATGCCGCCACCGGCTGGCCTCCCGAGAGGACCACATAGGTGGTCGCATCGCCCAGTCCGACGGCATTCGCCCGGAGCTTCTGCCGCGCCTTGTCCGAGACGTTGACCAGGTGGGTCGCATCGGACCAGGTCGGTTCACCATCCGCCTTGGCAGCAGCGGCGTTGGGATTGCGCAGGTAGCGCTCATCGTACCGCTTGTTCTCGATAATCCAGCGGATCATGCCCAGGGCCAGGGCAGCATCCATCCCCGGCTTGACCGGCACCCAGAGGTGCGCCTTCTCGGCGGTCTTGGAGAGGCGGGGATCGACCACCACCATCTTCATGCCGCGAGCGAGGGCGTTGGTCAGCTTCGGCGCCAGCCAGGTCGGCCCCTTGTTGGCGGTCATGAGGTTGGTACCCCAGGCGATCAGGTACTCGGTGTGCTCCAGGTCGGCGTACTGACGCTTCTTCGCCTGCTTGCCATCGCGGCCACGCACGTTGGCAAGAACGCCCGGCACACCACAGATCCCACCGTGGTCATAGATGTTCAGCGAACCAAATGACTTGTTGGCCATGCGGACCATGAAGTCCTGACGGTTGCCGTTGGCAAAGGCGATCTGATTCGACTTCGGCCCCAGGTCGGGGTGCTTGGTGTCGATCAGGAGCTCCTTGTACTTGGTGTCGAACGCCTCCTGGGTCATCTCCCCCTTCTTCACCTTCTCCCAGTCGGCCATGACCGGCCCCTGGGCGACATAGGCGAGATAGGGCTTCACCTTGGCGGCGATCTCATCGATCGCCTGCTCCCACGGGATCGACTCCCACTGCCCCGAGCCCCGGGGGCCAACTCGCTTGAGCGGGCGGGCGATCCGGTAGGCATCGTAGGCGGTCTGAATGCCCGCCTGCCCCTTCAGGCAGGTGCGCCCGCCAATAAAGGAGCGCCCATCGGTCCGAATGTCGCCATGCCCGGCTGCTGCCTCCACCGGGGAGGTGGCGTACGGGATCTGTCCGAAGGGTACGGTGTTCAGCGGAGAGTAGGGGTTGCCGGCGATCTTGCGGATATAGGCCTTGCCGCCGGTCTTGGCCGGATCGGTCAGGGCGACCTTGATCGTGCAGTGGGTCTGGCACTGCTCACAGGTGGTGTAGATCACCCGGTCGGCGGTAATCTCCTCGCCGAAGGTGCCGGTGCCGTGGTCGTTGCCGGTGGCGAAGGGGGCATCAAACGCCTCGGAGAGGCCGTTGCCCAGAAGGGGCATGGCGGCGAGCGAGCCACCGAGTACGGCGGCGCCAGCCACAAACTGGCGGCGGGTCACGCCGCTCTTCTGCTCCGGGGAGTGCTTAGGCTGCGTGGTCATGCTTCGTCCCTCCATTCTGATCAAGCCAATCGAGCGGCAGGATCTCCGCCGCGATGCTGAAGAGCAGGAGCCCCATGGCGATTACGCCGCCGCTGGAGAGCCATTCGATCCAGGTGGGGAAGTACTGACCGGCGGGCAGACCGGGCAGGAGGGGCTGGATCAGGGGCGGCACCACAATATTGAAGCGGACGCCGACGATTCCGACCACCACCATGCCGGCGGCGATTGCGGTCATGACCCAGGATCTGCGCAGCCGAGTCAGGAGGATCATCGCCGGTGCGACCATGCCAATCGCCAACTGCAGGAACCAGAAGGACCAGGCATACGGGCCCGAGGTCATGATATGGATCACCTCGGCCTCATGCGGGTTGAGTGACAGGGTCGGGACCAGGAACTCGTAGAAGGTGAGGCCCAGATCGACCACCAGGAAGCCGGCGAGCAGCTTGCCCAGTTCGCTCACCATGTCACCGTCTACCTCCATGCGCCGGGCCTTCTGCCGGATTACGTAGAAGAGGGTGAGCAGGGCGGTGCCGGAGACCAGCGCCGAGACGATGAAGACGATCGGTGCCAGGGGGCCGGACCAGAGGCCACGGGTCTTGACCACGGCGAAGATCGTACCGGTGCCGCCGTGCACACCGAAGATGGCGATCGGAATGCCAATCGTGCCGAGGATCTGCAGCCAGTGGTGATCCTTCGCCTCATCTGCGATCTTCGAACCGAAGGCGAGGAACTTCGCCAGCTTGGAGGTGGCGGACCGGCGGATCAGATCGGCCCGAACGGCGAACCAGAGTTCCACCGCCAACAGGGCGATATAGACCAGGTAGAAGCGGACCTCCCAGGCCAGAGGGGAGCGCCAGTTAAAGCGAATCATGGGGGTGAGCGCCCGATCCATACGCCCCAGATCCAGGCCGATGAAGGCTAGCGCCACGATCATGGAGACCAGGGCTGCGAGCAGCGCCATGCGGCCAACCTTCTCGAACCGGGTCATGCCGAAGACGTAGATCAGGCTGGAGAGCAGGAATGCACCGGCGGAGAGGCCGACGAAGTAAATGTAGAAAGCGACCCAGGCACCCCAGGGCATGGTCGAGGTCAGGTTGGTGGTGGAGAGGCCACCGATCATGCGGAGGATGATCGCATAGCCGCCGGCGCCCAGCAGCAGGGCGAGGAGCAGGTACCAGAGGGTTCGGGTGACCGGACGTGCACCGGTCGATGAGGTCATTGCGGTCATGCTCTGATCCCTCCTACTTCAGGTAGATAACCCGGGGCTCGGTGCCCAGCTCTTCCTTGAGCCGGAAGGCCCGGGGGCTTGCCGCCAACCTGGCGACGATCGAGTTCGGATCGTTCAGGTCACCAAAGTAGCGGGCGTCGCCAATGCAGGTCTCCACGCAGGCTGGCTCCTCGCCCCGGTTGACCCGGTGGAAGCAGAAGGTACACTTGCGGACGGTGCCGATCGGGGCGGCTCCCTTCGTCCGAGGGCCGTGCTCCACGCCGTACTCCGGCGCCTGGACCTGGTCGTAGCCGACCATTTCGGCGTAGTTCTCGCCGTAGTCGAAGGAGCGGGCGCCGTAGGGACAGGCGGCAATGCAGTACCGGCAGCCAATGCACATCGACTGGTCAATGTCCACAATGCCGTTCGAGCCCTTGAAGGCGGCACCCACCGGGCAGACCGCCACGCAGGCCGGGTTGTCGCACTGCATGCAGGGCCGGGGGATGTTCACCTTGTTGGTGTGGGGGAACTCGCCCAGTTCCAACTCCATGACGACGTTGTAGCTGACACCGGGGGGCGTGCGGTTCTCAGCCTTGCAGGAGACGGTGCAGGTATCGCACCCGATGCACTTCTGCAGGTCGATCACCATGACCCAGTAGGGCTCCTTCTGCTCCGAGGGCTCCACGGGCACCGGGTTCGATGGGAGGGTCATGCGGGTCACTCCTTTGCGCGGAGGTTTCTCACTCGGGCAAAGGTAGGAGCAAGAGGTGTGCCAACCCGGAGGGGTCAAAAAGGAGGGCCAGAGGTGACAGTTTGTCACCCCTGGCCCTGTGGACCCGCCTGCCATTTTGTCACGGCGGGACGGATCGGTCATTTTGTCAGGGTCCGACGCTCACGATCCGAAGTCGATCCACCCCTCCCCCAGCCAAGGGGCGGCTCTATCGCCTATGACCAGCCCCTACGGGGCCAGGTTGTAGCTATCGATCTTCCGGTAGAGGTTCCGCACGCTGATCCCCAGCAACTCCGCCGCCTGAGCCCGGTTCCAACCGGTCCGCTCCAGGGCCCGGGCGATGTGGATGCGCTCCAGTTCGTCCAGGGTGGGGAATCGCTCTGGGGCGGGTGTTGCGGCTGGCAACGGAGGCGGGGTGATCGGAGCCGGAGCCAACCCAATCCCCAGGTCCTCCGGTGCGATGAACCGATCCGGGCTCAAGATCGCCCCCCGCTGCACCAGGTTGAACAGCTCCCGCACATTCCCCTTCAGCTCGTGGAGCATCAGTGCCTGGAGCGCTTCGGGGGTCATCTCCTTGCTGGAGCCGAGGCGGGCCAGGAAGTGCTCCACCAGCAGGGGGATATCCTCCCGTCGCTCCCGCAGGGGTGGCACCGGCAGAGCGACCACGTTCAGCCGGTAGTAAAGGTCCTCCCGGAAGCGTCCGGCCTTGACCTCATCCATCAATCGCCGGTTGGTGGCGGCGACGATCCGGACATCGACCCGGCGGATCTTGAGATCGCCCACCCGGCGCAGCTCGTGGCTCTCCAGGAAGCGGAGCAGCTTCGCCTGCAGTTCGAGGGGCATCTCGCCGATCTCGTCGAGGAAAAGGGTGCCGCCCTCGGCCAGTTCGACCAGGCCAGGCTTGGCACCGGCGGCCCCGGTGAAGGCGCCCTTGGCGTGGCCGAACAGCTCGCTCTCCAGCAGGTTGGCGGGCAGGGCGCCGGCGTTCACCGGGATAAACGGTCCGGCGGACCGCGGGCTCAGCCCGTGTACCGCCCGGGCGATTAGCTCCTTGCCGGTGCCGGACTCCCCCTCGATCAGGACCGGGCTTTCACTCTGGGCAACCCGCTCGGTCAGCTCCATCAGCCGGGTGAGGGAACGGCTCTGCCCCACGATCTCAACCCCCGGGGCCTGCCGGCGGAGCACCTCCCGCAGGCCGCGGTTCTCGACCTCCAGAGCCCGGCGCTCCAATGCCTTCTGGATCAGCAGCTCCAGCTCGGCCAGGTTGCAGGGCTTGGTCAGGTAGTCGTAGGCGCCGGCCCGAATCGCCTCGATCGCCGTCTCGATCGAGCCGTGGCCGGTGAGGATCAGCACCGGGAGACCGGGCTGGATCTCCCGCGCCCGGCGCAGTGCCTCGATCCCCTCCATGCCCGGCATCTTCAGATCGAAAATGGCGGCGTCATACTCCTCCTCGGTCACCGCCTGCACGGCAGCGGTGCCCGTGGCGACGGCGGTCACGAGGTAGCCCTTTCGGGTCAGCCGCTGCTGCAGGAGTTGGCGGAAGGAGTCCTCATCGTCGGCGATCAACAGGGAATAGGTGCGCATGCTCTACCCCTCCTCCTCGTTCCAGACCGGCAGTTCGAAGATGACGGCAGTCCCCCGGTCTGGCTCGCTCTCCAGCCAGAGCCGGCCGCCCAGCCCCGCAATGATCCCATAGCACATGGCCAGCCCAAGCCCGGTCCCCTTGCCTGGAGGCTTGGTGGTGAAGAAGGGCTCCATGGCGCGCTCCCGCGTCTCGGGATCCATGCCGGGGCCATCATCCGCCACGACCACGCGGACGCCCCCATCGGTCACGGCTGCGGTGATCGCCACGCGGGTGCCACCCCGCTCCTCGATCGCATCGACGGCGTTAGTGATCAGGTTGAGGAAGACCTGTTGCAGTTGGTCCCGGCTGGCCCGAACCGGCGGAATGATGGCGCTCTCCACCCGGATTGCGGCGCCAGCCTTGCGCGCCCGGGGCGCCACCAGACTAGCGGTGGCCTGCGCCACCTGGACCAGGTCAACCGGCTCGGGGTTGGCCGGGCCGCGCCGGGCGAAGTCCAGCAGGTTGGAGGTGATCCCCTTACAGCGCTGCACCTGGATCTGCAGTTGCTGCAGGTAGCCGGTCAGCTCGCCCCCCTCCTCCAGCGCCGCCGCCCCCTCATCTTTCAGCCGGTCGGAGAGGTCCTCGGCATAGGCGGAGATCACCGCCAGTGGGTTGTTGATCTCATGGGCGACGCCGGCGGCCAACTGGCCGACCGCCGCCAGCTTCTCAGACTGAAGCACCATCTGCTCCATGGCGCGCCGCTCGGTCACATCCTCCAAGACTTCAAGACGGGCGGGCTCACCGGGGCCAGCGCCGTCAATGCCATAGGTGCGGTAGCGGACGAGCCGCTGCCGCCCGCCGATCAGGACTTCCCGCTCGACGCCGGGGCCGCTGTTGCAGCCGTTCAGGAGGCCCGGGCAGTCGGTCCGGCCCAGCGATTGCCAGCAGGGGGCGCCGACTAACTCGCCTGGGAACCACTCGGCCAGCCGCCGGTTGACCCAGAGGATTCGCCCGTCCGGATCGATCAGGGCCAGGCCGGCGCCGATCGAAGAGACGACGGTGTCAAGCCGGTCCCGCTCGGCCCGCATCTCTGCTGCCTGTGCCTGCAGCCGCTCGGTCATCGCGTTGAAGGAGTGGACCAACCGGCCCAGCTCGTCGCGCCCGCCCTCGGCGACCCGGGTGGTGAAGTCGCCGGAACCGACCCGCCGGGCGCCGGCCTCGAGCCGCTCCAGGGGGACGGTCAGCTGCAGGCCGAAGACGATCGAGAGCCCGACGACAACCGCCATGAGGAAGAGCGCGCCGAGGGCGAACTCGACCGCCAGCCGCTGGACCGGTGCCATGGCGTCAGCCACCGTTGTCTCGGCAAGCACCTGCCAGGGTAGGCCAGGTACGGCGATGAGCGAGCCGAAGGCGTCATCGCCGGTCAGGGACCGGTAGGGCAGATCGGTCCGGTCGGGCAGGGCGGGGCGGTTACCGGCCAGGACCCGGCTGAAGTCGGTGTCGCCGATCAGCCGGCCCTCGCCATCGATCACGTGGATTCGGGTCGAGCCAGTCGCTTGCACCGCTGCGATATTATCGATCAGGCCCCGCAAGGTGGGACGGGCGACCAGGGCTCCCTCTCCGCCCGGAAGGGGCACCCCTACGGCGAAGAGGGGGCGGCCGTCCACGTCGATCGTGGCGGTGCCCAGGGTGTTCTCCCCGCGCCGCAGCGCTTCCCAGAGGGGGGAGTTGCTCAGGTTCCGCGGCGCCTGGCCGGCGATCACCTCCCGGCGGGAGGCGCGGGCCACCTCGTCGCCAGCGCCGTTGACAAGGGAAAGCTCCTCCAGGTAGGCTACGTCGCGCAGCAGGGTGTAGAGGATCCGTTCCTGCTCACCCAGGGGGGCCGCCAGCAGGTCGCTCCCCTCCAGGCGCGCCAGCAGGGCGAGCTGGGTGGTGATCTGCTGGACGAACTGGGCCAGCTCTTCCGCCACGATCTGGGCCGCAGCCTGGTTCTGGGCGCTCACAATCTCCACCTGGGCGCTCCGGGCCACCTGCAGCCCGTACCAGCCGAAGATGGTCAGGGGCAGGACCGACATGGCGATCCCGAATGCGAGCACCTTCAGCCGCAGGTGTCCCCACCAGCGAGTCATTCCCTCGCCTCCCCTCGGGTCCGGGCGAAGGCCATGCCGACCGGTGAGAGCTGAACGCCCAGCCGCTCCGCCACCGCCAGGTCGACGATCAGCTCCGGGTTGTCCGGCGTCTCCACCGGGATTGCGCCGGGCTCCTCACCCTGCAGGATCTTGGCCACGAAGCGAGCGGACTGCATGCCCTGCGCCCGCATGGAGACGCCGTAGGCCGCCAGCAGGCCGCTCTCGCCCTCCAGGTCCAGCGGGCCCATGACCGGGAGCCGGAGCCGCTCCAGCTCCTGGGTGATCTGCCGGGCACCGGACTCCAGGACGAAGCCGGGCAGGAGCAGGGCGGCGTCGAAGTCGCCCGGTTGCATGGGCCGCAGCCCGTCGAGCGCCTGCTCCACCGACTCCACTGCCAACGGGGTGACGCTCACCCCCAGCCGCCCGGCCGCCTCCTGGGTCACCTCCAGGGCATGCTGGCCCGGGATTACCAGCGGGTCGTAGAGGAGCAGCACCCGCTCCACGTGGGGCAGCAGCCGCGTCAGGAGTTCTAGCCGCTTGGCGGAAAGCTCCGCGTGCTGGTTGTCCAGCCCCGTGATCAACCCGCCGGGGTGAGCGAACGAGGCGACGAGCTGGGAGCGAACCGTTGAGGCGACCCCGATCATGACAACGGGGATGCGGGTGTTGCCGGACACCTTTAAGGCGAGGGCCTCGACACCCCCGCCGGCCACCAGGACCGTCGGGGCGGATTCTACCGCCCGGCTGGCGAGGGCGGGGAGGGCGGTCCGGTCCCCCTTGGCGGAGTAGACCTCGACCTGCAGGGAGTCCGGGGAGTAGCCCAGGTCGGCCAGCCCTGCCCGCAAGCCCTCTACCTTGGGCATGCGGATATCATCGGTCAGCAGGACGGCGATCACGGGCTTACGTGGGGCGCTGGTACCACACCCAGCCAGGAGCAAGATGAGCAAGGAGAGCGCAACCAGCCGCCGCAAGGGCCACCACCTCCAGGGATAGAACGGGCCATCGTCCCTAGTCTACCGGAGGGTGATTGCGATCACCATGGCACCAATGAACCCACTCCATCAGGCGGAGGAGGGATTTTTTCCTGGAACGGCATAACAGGTGAAGGGTTAGGGGCGATCTACGACGTCCAACGGGTAACAGACGTAGCAGGATCCATCGGAAGGAGAAGAGAGATGGAACTCGATGACAAGAAGATGCCCGAGCCGGCCGGTGACCAGGTGAACCCAGACCAGCCTGCCGAGGGACAAATCCAGCCCGACGTGGCCCAGCCCGATGTGGTCCAGCCCGACGTGGTCCAGCCCGACGTGGCCCAGCCCGATCTGGCCCAGCCCGATGTGGCCCAGCCCGATGTGGTCCAGCCCGACGTGGCGCAGCAGCCAGTCCGGACCGAGGAGCGCCCCGCTCCGACCTCCCCGTTCCAGTCCCCGCCCCAGCCCCTGTACCCGCCGCCGGTCGCTCCCCCCCAGACCGCCTACCAGCAGTCCCAGGCAAAGGCGGAGCCAGACCGGGCCCCGCGCCGCCGGAGCCTGGTGGGTCCGCTGATCCTGGTCTTCGTGGGCCTCGCCCTGCTCCTGAACAACCTGGGGTTGATCACCTGGTCGATCTGGGAGATCCTCTGGCGCTTCTGGCCCGTCTGGCTAATCGCCCTCGGCGCAGACATGCTCCTGGGTCGCCGGGGCCGGTGGGGCTGGCTGGCTGTGCTGGCGATCCTCCTCACCCTGTTCGGCGGGATCTTCTACTATGTCGGTATTTGGACACGGACCCCGATCACCTGGGAGAGCAGCGAGGCACGGGCGATCAACCAGGCGCTGGACGGCGCTCGCGAGGCCCGGGTGGAGATCAGCGCTGGGGTCTCCCGCTTCACCCTGCGCAGCAACTCCGAAGCGGGCTTCCTGGTCCAGGGCCAGGTCACCCCGGTGCCGGGCGAGCGGATCCAGGAGGACTACCGAACCAGTGGCGACACCGGTTACTACACCCTGAACAGCCAGTTCCAGGGGGTCAACTTCCCCTTCATCGATGGTGACCGCAGCGGCTCCTGGAACCTCTCCCTCACCGACCAGATCCCGATCGCCCTCACCGTGGAATCGGGCGTCGGCAAGAGCGAGCTGGATCTCTCCAACCTGAACCTGACCGACCTCAAGGTGACCGCCGGCGTGGGTGAGACGAGCATGATCCTGCCGGCGCAGGGCCAGCTCCGTGGCCGAATCGACGCCGGTGTGGGCCAGATCGTGATCCGGGTGCCGGAGTCAATGGCGGTCCGGGTCCGCATGGAGACGGGAATCGGCGGCGTCAGCGTGCGGGGTGAGTTCGAGCAGAACGGCGATTACTATACCACCCCCGGCTACGATCAGGCGGAGAATCGGATCGACCTGACGGTGGAAGGCGGCGTTGGCGGAATCCGGCTGGAATCGATGCGCTAGCTGACAAAATGGCGGGACCGGTCGAACGGACCGGTCCCGTCGGGTAGATCTCCGACAAAAGAGCCCAGCCACTTCCGGCTGGGCTCTGCTTGCTTACCGCACCTGGCTCCGTTCGATCACCATTTCGGCCTCGGCTGCGTCTCCCCAGCCCTGGACCTCCACGTTCTTCCCCTCCAGCTCCTTGTACGCCTTGAAGAAGTACTCGATCTCCTTCAGCCGGTGGGGGGCCATCTCGTCCAGGGAACTGATCTGACTGAGGCGCGGGTCGTTGGTCGGCACGGCGATGATCTTGATATCCTCGCCCTTCTCGTCGGTGGTCTTCAGGCAGCCGATCACCTTGGCGCTGACCACACAGCCCGGGAAGGTGGCGTTGGTGACGAGGATCAACGCATCCAGCGGGCGGCCATCCTTCGCCATGGTCTCCACCACAAAACCGTAGTCCGAGGGGTAGTGGATCGAGGAGTGCAGAACCCGGTCAAGCCGGGCCCGTCCACGGGCCTGGTCCCAAACATACTTGTTCTGGCTGCCCTTCGGGATCTCCACGAGCACATCGACAATCTTATTCAAACAAGAACCCTCCTGAATCAGGTTCGGATTGCCACGGGGGGAGAACGATCAGTGCAGGTACTTCTGCAGAAAGCCGCCCTTGTACCAGGTCGCCTCCATCTGCACGATAAAGGCATTCGGGTCCACCGCCTCGATCAGGTCGGAGACCTGGTGCCCCAACTTGCGGCGTGCGACCACAAAGAGCACCTCCCGCTCACCCATCCGCCCCTCGCCCCGCCAGTTGGTGACGCCCAGCCCCTTCGCGCGCAGCGCAGGCGCTACCTCACCGATCCGGGTGGTGATCACCTGGAAGAGCATGTAGCCCAGCGCAAGCTTCTCCTCAATCTTGCTGCCAACCAGGGAGCCGACAGCGTAGCCGAGTGCATAAACAGCGACCTTGTAGGGGTTGGAGAGTTGGGTGACAACAAGCCCTAGTGCGTAGACGTACAGGATCACCTCGAAGAAGCTGATCACCGCCGCCAGTACCCGTCCTCCCTTGACCAGGATGATCCAACGCACCGTGGTGATCGCTACGTAGGTCGCCTGCGCCAAGAAGATGATGAGAAAATCCAGCAGTCTGCACCCCCTTAACCAGGAGATTTCGCCGCTAAGCGAACCGAATCCTGTCTTGCCTCCTAGCATACCACCGTGCGCGAAAAGGTCCGCCCCGATCAGGGCGGACCCGCAGGCCTCCGGGCACTCAGCGGTCAGATGTCCGGGGCACCGCCTGCAACTGGCGACGACGCCGGATCCGTTGGGTCAGGAAACCAACCAGGGCGCCTACGGAGGCGGTGACGAGGTGCAGCAGCACCAGCAGGATGATCAGGTTGGATGAGTGCGAGAAGTAGCGAATGGTGTAGGCTGCATCGAACACACCACCGTCGATGACCAGGGTCGTCAGCAGGAAGACCTCAAAGAGCGGCATGCCGAGGGCCAGACCCACGCCGGCGCCAATCCAGGTGGAACGGTTTCCCTTCATGAGCGAGTTCCTCCCCTTCTCTGTGGTTGCGATCCGGAGCCTACTCTCCCACTCTACGTCTGCCCTCCCTCGCACTGTGAATCCTACCCGCCGTATGGGAAATGGAGAAAGCCGTAGACCAGGACGCCGGTGAACGAGACATAGACCCAGAGCGGGTACGTCCACCGGGCGATCACCCGATGCTTGGCGAAGGCGCCCGTAAAGGCCCGGTAGAGGGTGAGCAGCACCAGCGGTGTCTGCAGGAGGGCCAGCCCCACGTGGCTGATCAGAATCGCAAAGTAGATGTACTTGATCACCGTCGGCCCCTGGAAGGGGGTGAGCCCCCCGAGGGCGAGCCGGGTGAGATAGAGGATCAGGAAGAGCGTGGCGAGGCTGGTGGCGATCAGCATGTCACGCCTGTGGCCCCGTTCATCTCCCCGCCGAATCAGCCGGACACCATGGAGGATAAAGAGACCACTGGTCGAGATCAGAACCGCATTGATTGCAGGCATGATGGCGAGAATCCGGTCCACGGGTGCACCTCCTACGCGAGCGCTGACAGAGTCTAGAGCGGGCGGACATCCAGCGTCATAGCTAAGAAGATGAGGGCCAGGTAGAGGAGCGACCAGCCAAAGGTCCGGTGCGCCCAGGTTAGCTTGGGCATTCGCTCCCGCACGAGGGCGATCGAGGCGACGACCATCGCCGCACCCAGAGCGGCGGAGACCCAGAGGTAGATCTCACCCACCGTCCCGGTCCAGTAGAGGAGCATGCCCGTCGGGATCAGGGCGATGGAGTAGAGCAGGATCTGCCACTTGGCCGCCATCTCCCCCTTGACAACGGGCAGCATTGGCACCCCTGCTCGGGCGTAGTCCTCGCCGCGGAAGAGGGCCAGCGCCCAGAAATGCGGAGGTGTCCAGACAAAGACGATCAGGAACATGATCCAGGCCGCCCAACTCAGATCCCCCGTGACCGCCGCCCAGCCTACCAGGGGCGGCACGGCCCCGGCAGCCCCGCCGATCACGATATTTTGCGACGTACTCCGCTTCAGCCACATGGTGTAGATCACGGTGTAGAACAGGTAGCCGCTCAGGGAGAGCAGGGCGGTGGTCAGGTTGACCGCCGCGGCCAGGAGCAGGAAGGAGAGCGCCCCCATGAGGATGCCAAAGGCCAGCACCTGCTCGCCGGTCAGCCTGCCGGACGGGATCGGCCGCTTCTTGGTCCGGGTCATGATCGAATCGATATCCTGATCGAACCACATGTTGACGGCGTTGGCCCCGCCACAGGACATGCCGAGACCGACCAGGGTGACGATTGTCAGGGCGATCGGCGGCATGCCGCCATGGGCCACCCACATGCCGGCGAACCCAGTGATCAGCAGCAGCACAAGAATCCGGGGCTTGGTCGCCATGAGGTAGTCGCGCACCACCTCACCGAACGGGCGAACGGCGGGCAGGACATCTACCCCGGCGCCCGCTATTGGCGGCAGCGAGGGGGCGTAGTAGCCCACCACCGCCAGGACCACCAGCACCCCCATAAAGGCGACGGCTGTGGCCAGGTGCCAGACCGAGGCGAGCGGGCCAAGGGTCTGTTGGGCGGACTGAGCGCCCAACGCCACCTGCGTGCCGAAGAGGACGATCGCCGATCCGGCCAGGACCAGCAGGAGGGGTCGCCGTCCGTGGCGCTTCGCCACGAAGAAGGCGGTGTAGAGCAGGAGGATACCCGCCAGGGCTGCCGATAGCCGGTGGGCCAGGTGGGCGAAGACCACCGGCTCCAACCCGTCTGGGGTGGGGCCCGTGCAGAGGGGCCAGGTGGTGCAGGCGGCGGCGGAGCCCAACCCCTTGAGGTAGCCGCCGAGCACGATCACCAGGTAGGTGGCCAGCGCCGCATAGAGCGGCACCTGCCACTGGGAACGCAGCATGAGCAGCCGCGAGGGATTCGGGTTGAGCCGGACGCCGTAGGCCATGGCGGTCAGCCAGATCGCCAGGACCGCCAGCGCCACCCCGCCGGGCGTGGTGTAGCGGACCAGGGTGGCCACCGAGAGCAGCAGCCCACCGAGCATCCCCAGGCCGAGCGATGGCCGGTGCGTGAAGAGGTACCGCCCCTGGCTCACGAGCGCCACCCCGATCAGTAGCCCAGTCAGCAGGCTGAGCGCCTGGGCGGGTAGCGTCCCGCCAGAGATACCGCCAACGATTGCGGCCCCGACGGCGTGAAGCGCCGCCAGGAAGAGCAGCGACAATGCGCGATCCTTGCCCATATTCCGTGATTCCTCCCGGAAATCTCACTTGGTAAAACTGCAGAAGTTATCCGTCTAGACGCAGAGGATTGGACATCGCCTCGGCAGATTCCTCCCGCCTCCGTGAAATTGGGTATAAACTAATCGAATATATTACCGAATACGCATCCGGATGCAGGGATTCCGAAAGCCAGAACGAATTGAATGGCCTGTCATGTGAGGAGGTACAGAAGCATGGTCGACCAACAATCGCGTCCACGGCCACGCTGGCTCGTGCTCGGTCTCGCTCTCTCGCTTGGGGTGACGATCCTCTCGGCGACCTTCCTGCTCTGGGTCACCGCCGGCCGCAACGCCGCCACCGAATTGCCCGACCTCGCCACCATGCCGGCCTTTCAGCTGACCGACCAGGAAGGCCTGACCGTCACGGCGGACCAGTACCGGGGCAAGGTCCTGCTCGTGGGGTTCATTTACACCAACTGCGACGATATCTGCCCCATGCTGACCGCCCAGATGCGCTCGCTCCAGGAGGACCTCCAGTCAGCGGGGCTGCTCGGGGAGGCACAGTTGCTCTCGATCAGCGTGGACCCCGAGGTGGATACCCCAGCAGTCCTGCGGGAATACGCCGCTGGCTACGGGGTAGATACCACCACCTGGCGCTTCCTGACCGGGGAGGTCGATCACGTGCGGAAGGTGGTCGTGGAGGGCTTCCTGCTCGGGTACCAGCAGGTGCCGGCGGCGGGTGGTCACGCCGGCCACGGGGGCACAACCGACACCGCCGACTACCGGGTGGAGCACAGCGGTCGAATCGCCCTGGTGGACCAGGCGGGAACGATCCGAGCCTATTACGATGGCACCGAGCTGGACCGGGAGCGGGTGATCCGTGAGGTCCGCACGCTGGTGACCAAGGCACGCTGACGAGGGGGGAATGCCACATGCTCAATCCCATGATGCAAGCCGCCTGGTACGGCCTGCTGCTCCGCTGCCCCCGCTGCCGGACGGGCCGCATGGGGTCGGGGCTGCTGGGCCTGAAGCCCGCCTGCCCCCACTGCGGTGCCCCCTTCGAGCCCGAGGAGGGCGACTTCCTCGGCGCCATGGTGGTCGCCTATGCCGTCACCGCATTGATCATCGTCGTGGGCGTGGCGCTGGTGGCGGTATTCACCGACTGGAGCGGCGAGGTCCAGCTGGCGCTCTGGTCCGTCTTCGGGACCCTCTTCCTGGTCACCACCTACCGGAACATGAAGGGCGCCTGGGTGGGGATTCTCTACGCCATGACGGGGCTGCGAACCGGTGGAAGGGATCGCTGAGCAGAAGAAGGCCGCACCCAGGTGGTGCGGCTTCTCTCGTGCGTGCGTCATACCGCCCCTGGTCGGTGCATAGAGAAGCAGGCGGAGGGTCAGCAGCTCATTTCCGAGCAAACACTCGGCCTTAACTTAATTCCGGGAACAAGCAGGATTATTAGACATGTTCATCAAAAATGGGTTGTCAGAGTTATCCTTTTGTACTACTCTAGGTTTAGTGTCTACGACCTTCGCTCTACTCTTAGTACCGTAGGGGGCGGATTATCGGTGGGGATTCGTAGGGTACCCGGTCGAATCGGCTTCGCACTTCTGGCTCTGGCAGGCGCTCTGCTGACAGGGTGTAGCACCCTGCCCCAGTCGCCGCTGGACGTGAAGGGACCCGTCGCAGAGATGCAGACCGGTCTCCTCATGTACACGCTCTGGATTGCGCTTGGCATCGGGATCTTCGTCACAGTCGCACTGCTCTTTGTCGTCTTCCGGTTCCGCGCTCGCCCGGGTGTCACCAGTGTCCCGAAGCAGGTCCACGGCAATCACACGCTTGAGGTTATCTGGACGGTGATTCCGATCCTGATCCTGGTCTCGGTCGCCTACCCGACCGTAAACGCTGCGTTCGCCACCTCCACCCCGCCGGCTGACGCCTTCACCGTGCGGGCCGAGGGCAACCAGTGGTGGTTTGGCTTCAACTACCCCGAGGGCTTCACCACGGCCAACGAGCTGCGGATTCCTGTCGGCAAGCCGGTGCGGCTGGAGATCGTCTCGCGTGACGTGATCCACTCCTTCTGGGTGCCGAAGCTGGCCGGCAAGATCGACATGATCCCAAACCGGACCAACGTCATGTGGCTCCAGGCCGATGAGCCGGGCCTCTACATGGGCCAGTGCGCCGAGTTCTGCGGCGACTCCCACGCCAAGATGCGCTTCCGGGTCCTCGCCATGGAGGAGAAGGAGTACACCGCCTGGGTGGAGCAGCGGCTTGCGATGATGGACGGCCCGAAGAACCTCAGCGAGAAGGCGGTCCTGGGCCGCGAGATCTTCGAGGGCTCCAAGGCGAACTGCTGGGCCTGCCACACGGTAGATGGCACCAAGGCGAAGGCCGTAGTCGGGCCCAACCTGACCGATGTCGGCCAGCGCCACTCGATCGCTGGCGGCATTATGGACAACACGATTGAGAACCTGCAGGCCTGGATCGCCAATCCGCCCGCCTTCAAGCCCGGCACCACCATGCCGATCCACGAGGGGAGACTCACACCCGAAGAGATTAAGGCGGTGGCCGAGTACCTGCATAGCCTGAAGTAATCCAGACCGGCGCATAACGGGAGGTTCGACAACGCATGGCGACCGCTGCTGTAAAGACGCTGGGTGTCCTGCCGCGGCCCACGGCCCAGACCGGCTTCTGGTCCTGGGTGACCACGGTGGACCACAAGCGCATCGGCATCATGTATGGAATCACGGCGTTCCTCTTCTTCCTGGTGGGCGGTCTGGAGGCCTTCCTGATCCGCCTGCAGCTCATGAAGCCCGGCCTCGAGGTCGTGGGTGCATCCACCTTCAACGCCCTCTTCACCATGCACGCCACCACCATGATCTTCCTGGCAATCATGCCCCTGCTGGCAGCGTTCATGAACTTCCTACTCCCGTTGATGATCGGGGCGCGCGACGTGGCCTTCCCACGGCTGAACGCCTTCTCCTACTGGTCCTACCTCTTTGGCGGGATCTTTATCAACACCGGATGGGTCATGGGCGCCGGCTCGGGCAGCGTGCCCAACTCCGGCTGGTTCGGTTACGCCAACCTGACCTCGGTCAAGTTCAGCGCTGGCCTTGGCCCGGACTTCTGGACCTTGGGTCTCCTCCTCCTCGGTGTGGGCACCCTGGTCTCCGGCTTTAACTTCATCGTCACGATCCTGAATATGCGGGCGCCGGGCATGTCCCTCATGAAGATGCCGATCTTCGTCTGGACCACCCTGGTCACCTCGGTGCTGGTGATCTTCTCCTTCCCGGCGATCACCGTCGCCCTGCTCATGCTCCTCTTCGACCGCACCTTCGCCGCCAACTTCTTCAACGTGGAGATGGGCGCCAGCGTCGTCTTCTGGCAGCACCTCTTCTGGACCTTCGGCCACCCCGAGGTCTATATCCTGATCCTGCCCGCCATGGGCATTGTCTCGGAGATCCTGCCAACCTTCTCCCGGAAGCCGCTCTTCGGCTACTCGGTCATGGTCTTCTCCACGGCGCTGATCGGCTTCCTGGGCTTCACCGTCTGGAGCCACCACATGTTCGCCGTGGGCATGGGGCCGGTGGTCAACACCATCTTCTCCCTGACCACCATGATGATCGCCGTACCGACGGGCGTGAAGATCTTCAACTGGCTCAGTACCATGTGGAACGGCCAGGTCAAGCTGACCACAGCGATGCTCTACGCCATCGGCTTCATTATGTGCTTCACAATCGGCGGACTGTCGGGCTTCATGCACGCCTCCGCCCCCTCCAACACCCAGCAGACTGATACGTACTTTATCGTGGCGCATATCCACTACGTCCTGATCGGCGGCTCGATCTTCGCCATCTTCGGGGGGATCTACTACTGGTTCCCGAAGATGTTCGGCCGGCTGCTGAGCGAGAAGCTGGGCAAGCTCTCCTTCTGGCTCGTCTTTATCGGCTTCAACACCTTCGCCTTCCCCTTCCACTTCCTCGGCCTCATGGGCATGCCCCGGCGCCAGTATACCTATGACTCCAGCATGGGCTGGGACTTCTGGAACCTGGTCTCCACCATCGGGGTGTTCATCCTGACCGCCGGGATTCTGACGATCATCTACAACTTCGTCCAGACCATGCGCAAGCCGGCCGATGCCCCGGCCGATCCCTGGGACGGGCGGACCCTGGAGTGGACGATCCCCTCCCCCGCCCCGGTCTACAACTTCGCACAGATCCCGCAGGTCGGCCTGCGTGACGCCTTCTGGTTCGCCAAGCACCCCGAGAAGGGGCAGAAGGCCGCCGATTCGCTCAGCTACCCGGAGCGGAGTCAGCAGAGCCTGATCCACATGCCTGGGCAGTCCTACATGCCGGCCCTGCTGGCACTAGGTCCGACGATCCTCGCCTACGGCCTGCTCTACATGCGCAGCGGCAAGCCGTTCGCCATGCCCGCCGCGATTCTCGGCGTCCTGCTGACGCTCCTCGGCTTCTGGGGCTGGGCCTTCGAGGGCGAGGGCGGCACCATGATTGAACCGGAGGAGGGACGCTAATGGCACACGGTCACGATCCACACGCCCAGGTGACCAACACCGGGATTGACAACCGGAAGCTCGGGTTCTGGCTCTTCCTCTCCTCGGAATCGGTCTTCTTTGCCTGTCTGATCGTGGGCTACCTGGTCTATCACGGTTCGAACAGCGGCGGCCCGACCCCGCGCGATCTCTTCAATATCCCGCTGACGACGATCTCCACCTTCGTCCTCCTCATGTCCTCCCTCGCCATGGTGCTGGGGGTCAACTCCGCCCAGCGGGGCGAGAACAGGAAGGGAATGCTCTGGACGGCGATCACCGCCGCCATGGGCCTGGTCTTCCTGGGCTTTCAGGTCTACGAGTTCAGCCATTTCGCCCACGAGGGTCTGACCCTCTCCAGCAGCCTCTTCGGCACCACCTTCTACGTACTGACCGGCTTCCACGGTGCCCACGTGGCGGTTGGCGTGATCTGGCTCCTCTCCCTCCTCTTCTATGGCCGGAAGGGTGGCCTGGGCGCCGACAAGGCGGATGATGTCGAGGTGGCCGGTCTCTACTGGCACTTCGTGGATATCGTCTGGATCGTCCTCTTCACCGTGATCTACCTGGTCGAATTTGTCAGTTAGGAGGGGCGAATCATGAAGCCTGAGATCCATGGGGGCGCGCAGGCCCACGTGAAGGCCCACGCCCACCCCACGGCGAAGACCTTTGTCTCGATCGGCCTGGTCCTGGCGGTGATCACCGCTCTGGAGTTCGGCACTTACTACGTCGCCGGCTGGGGCACGCTGATGTACATCACCCTGGCGGTCCTCTCGGTGGTCAAGTTCTGGCTTGTCGGTTCCTACTTCATGCACCTGCGCTACGAGCAGCGGATCCTCGCCGGTATCTTCGCCGTTGGTGTGATTCTGGCGACGCTCATGACCATCGCCCTCAAGTACGTCAACCTGGCCTGAGGCCAACGGACCGGCGAGGTGATCAGATTTGGCCGAGATGCTCTCCCTCTACCGCTTTGAAGACCTCTGGTACCCCGATGTACTCGCCTGGATCGTGCTGGTGCAGGTGGCCTACCTCCTGGTGACTGGGCTATGGCGGCGCAGTTACAACTGGGGGCCACCCGTCACCACCCGGCAGAAGCTCTACTTCTCCCTCGGGCTCTGGACCATCTACCTCTCCGAGGGAACACCGCTCCACCTGCTCTCCGAGCAGTTCCTGTTCAGCGCCCACATGGTCCAGCACATCCTGCTCACCCTGGTCATGCCCCCGCTGATCCTCCTGGGGCTGCCAGACTGGATGCTCCGGCCCATCGCCCGCTGGCGCCCCAGCCGCTGGCTCATGAAGGTGCTGGTCCACCCGGTGGTGGCCCTGCTGGCCTTCAACCTGATCTACTCCTTCTGGCACATGCCGATCGCCTACGAGGCGATCCTGATCTTCCACTGGTTCCATTTCGTCCAGCACCTGATCCTGGTCTTCACCGCCCTCATGATGTGGTGGCCGATCTGCTCCCCCCTGCCGGAGTTCCCCCGGCTCTCGGAGGCGATGCAGATGTTCTACGTCTTCCTGATCGGCCTCTCGCAGATCGCCGTCTTCGGGGTGATCACCTTCGCCGAGGGGATCATGTACAACTTCTACGCACGGGCACCGCGCCTTTGGGGGCTCGACCCGATGACTGATCAGCAGCTGGCCGGGATTATCATGAAGGTCGGGGGCATGGGGATCTTCGTCTTCACCTGGTTTCTCGTCTTCTTCCGGTGGGTTGCACGGGAGGAGCGGTCAGCGATCCCACAAGGGCAGTAGCAAAGCGAGGGACTCCCCGGTCGGGGAGTCCCTCACCGTTATGGCTGTCAGGCCCCGCGGGCCGGCGGATCCGGCCCTGGGGTCAGTCTCTGCCTGCACGACGTACGTGCATGTTGGGAAATACTGACCGAATTACGCCGACTCGCCCGTTGCCGCCCAGCCTCCTGCCCGGCATGACGCATTCATCGCCCGACAGATGCCCGTCCTGTTCAGCATGCTCGGGTTCTCAGTCGCCTTTTCCCCGCTTCCGACCGGTATCCTTCGGGAAATCCTGATTGAATGAAGCCACCGCCCCCTTCGGCATGCCGGTAGGCCACCGGCCTGTCACCCAACCCGAGAACAGCCGGGCAGTCTCCTGTAGGTCCTGTCCTTCCACACTTGCACCCCTCATGAGACCCCCATGAGACCCCCATGACACCCTCATGAGACCCTAATGCCACTTCGTACGCCCCCCGTAAGGCTGTGGACGACAGGAACCCCGCTTGGTTCGCCCCCCGTACCGCTGTGAATGGGGACTGCATACCCGGCAAGCCTTCCGCCACGCCATTTGGGAGGATTCAGTTCCAGGGGCGGCCCACACAAGGGTCCAGGAAAGCTCACCCCGGCGCCAATGAACCACCCCCGAACGATTCCCATGCAGACCACCCCTGATCTGGGTCTGATCCGCCCCGGTCTCCCCACCTGCACCCCCTCGTTCCTGGAACCCTACTCCCACAAGCGATTCAGAACGCCCTGACAGATCTATTACGAAAGCTTGGTACGCCCCCCGTAGGACTGTGGGTTCCTGTAAGACCAGGTGGTACGCCCCCCGTAAGACTGTGGGTTCCTGTAAGACCGCCCGTATCTCCCCCAGAAAGAGGATTCGCCCCCCGTCTTCGCCGAAGTATCCGGTCACGGCGAACAGTGCAGAGGAGGTTGATCCCGTGACCCAGCGCCCCGCCTACAAGTTCGACCAGTTTTTCGCGGTCCGTCGCCTTGGTGGTCTCAGCCCGGCCCCCAACGGTGAGAGCCTTCTGTTCATCAGCGATATCAGTGGCCAGTTCAACCTGTGGCAGGTCTCCAGTCAGGGGGGCTGGCCCCGCCAGCTCACGCTCTTCACCGACGACGCAGTCCGCCAGGCCGCCTTCAACAAGGACGGGTCCCAGATCGCCTTCCTCGCCGACCACCACGGGGATGAGCAGTTCCAGGTCTACCTTATGGACGCCGTGGGCGGCTGGCCCGAGCAGATTACCCACCGGCCGGATGTCCAGTACTCGATCGGGGGTGGCTCCTTCTCCCCCTGCGGTCGCTACCTCGCCTTCTCCGGCAACGCCGCCAACCCGCAGGACACGGACATCTACCTCTATGACCTGCAGACCAGGGAGACCCGCCAGGTGACCCAGGGCGGCGGGAACTACTACTTCGGCAACTTCTCTCCCGACGGCGGCAAGATGACCGCCGTCAAGTTCTACGGCAACACCGACCAGGACATTATTTTGATCGATGTCGCCACCGGCGAGGAGCAGAACCTGACCGCCCACGAAGGGCGCCAGGCCAAGTTCTTCCCCGGCAGTTGGCTGAAGGATGGCTCAGGCTTCTTTATCGGCACCAACGACGGCCGGGAGTTTGACGCAATCGGTTACTACGACCTGGCGGCAGCCAAGTGGTCCTACCTGATCACCGCCGACTGGGACGTGGAGAACTTCGCCGTAAACGGCGACCGGTCGCTCCTCGCCTATGTCGTTAATGAGGCTGGCAACTCCTCGCTCCATGTGATCGAGCGGGAGAGTGGCAAGTCGGTCGACCTACCCGAGATCCCCAAGGGCGTGATCTCGGCGATCTCCTTTGCCGGCAAGGACAGCCGGAAGCGGCTCTTCGTCCAAATGGCCTCTTACAGCCAGGCGACCAATATCTATGTGCTCGACCTGGAGGCGCAGAGCTTCACCCAGGTCACCGAGTCGATGCTGGGCAACATCCCGGAAGAGATCTTTGTGGCGCCCGAACTGGTCCATATCGACTCGTTCGATGGCCTCAAGATCCCCGCCTGGCTCTACAAGCCCCACGGCATCGCACCCGGCAGCCAGGTGCCCGCCGTCCTCTCGATCCACGGCGGACCGGAGGCGCAGGAGCGGACCGGCTACAACTATGGCGGCTACTACCAGTACCTGCTCAGCCAGGGCATCGCCGTGCTGGCCCCCAACATTCGGGGCTCCAGCGGCTTCGGCATTGGGTACCAGAAGCGGATCCACCGCGACTGGGGCGGCGCCGAGCTGAAGGATATCGAAGCCTGCAACACCTTCCTCCGCTCCCTTGACTGGGTCAACCCCGACAAGATCGGCGTGTGGGGCGGCTCCTTCGGCGGCTTCGCCACCCTCTCTTCCGCCACCCGGCTGCCCGACCTCTGGGCCTGCGCCTGCGACTTCTGCGGGCCGTCGAACCTCGTCACCTTCCTCAAGTCCGTCCCGCCCCACTGGAAGCCTGCCATGAAGGCCTGGCTGGGCGACACCGAGGAGGACTACGACTTCCTCATGGAGCGCTCCCCGATCACCTATGTGGACAATATCAAGGTCCCGCTCATGGTGGTCCAGGGCGCGACGGATCCCCGGGTGGTGAAGGCCGAGTCCGACCAGATGGTCGAGCGGCTCCGCTCTCTCGGGCGTGAGGTCGAATACCTCGTCTTTGATGATGAAGGCCACGGCTTTACCAAGCGGACCAATCAGTTGAAGGGCTACGGCGCCATGGCCGACTTCCTGATTCGGCACCTCCTGGGCTAACAAGATGGCGAACGGCCTGGTGCAGGGAATGCACCAGGCCGTCTTCCTTACCCGAACAGGCTGAGCGTAATGAGATACTGGGCGGCGAAGTAGGTGGACATAACCCCCAGGTCGGCGAGCCGGTGCGGGCGGATGAACCGGGCCCCGGCCAAGATCGCATCGGACAGGTAGAAGAGCAAGGCGCCGGCGATCAACAGCGGCTGCCCCGTGCCGAAGGCCCGCCAGACCATGACCGAGATCACGATCACATACGCCAGGACCGGCAGGAGCAACCCCTTTCCCCCCTGCTCGACCACGCCCCGCTTCAGGAGCCAGAAGTAGGAGAATCCCGCCACCCCCAGCCCCAGAGCAACCAGCCCTGATCCACCCCCAAGCGAGAGCGGTCCGCGAAAAGCAGCTATGTACAGCAAATGGGCGATGAAGAACGAGAGCAGTCCAGGCAGAAACCGATCCGAGGGCAGCATGAGCAGGATATCCCCTGCTATGGAGAAAAGCAGGCCAGCGAGGAGCAACCACCCATACGGCCCCGCCTCTGGCAGCCCGCTCACCGCCAGCAGAATGATCAGCACCATGGTCCCCGGCTTTAGAACGTACCGCCAGGTCGGCCGATCCCACCAGATCGCCGCCAGATCCAGAAGCGCCAGCGCGAGAATCCCCACAGATACGAGCCAGACCAGTAACACTCACCCCCTTCAGTCTATATGCACGAGCAAAAAGATTTCGCCGTAAGGCCGCGAATCCCTTTTCTGCAACCGGTAGCCCTCGGCGGTCGTCTAATCGATGGCAGACCCAAGCGAAGGAGGCATGGTCATGTTCTCATTCCGCCGCGGCGTTCTCCTGGCCCTCGCCCTGACGGGAGTCATGCTCATGGCGGGCTGTGGGCCGGCAGCCAAACCGCCCACCACCCCCACAACCGATCCGGTCGTGGAGGCAAAGCGCCCCGAGCTGACGCCGCCCTTTGAAGCTGCCCTGACCGCCCTGAAGGCGATGAACGCTTCCGCCAAGACCCGTGACTGGGTGGCGACCAAGACCGAGTTCACGAAGTTTCGGGCCGAGTGGGAGACAATTCGCAAGGTGTTGCGCGAAGAGGATCCCCGGCTGGAACAGCATATTGAAGATGGCGCCGTTGAACTGGATCACGAGTTCACCAAGCCCCCGCTCGAAATCCGCGTTTACGAGTTCGATGAGGAGACTGTAAAGCTCGGCCGGCTCCTCTCCGACGCCGCTGAACTGCTCGGCACTCCGATCCGTGAGGATCTCGTCCAGCGGGATCCTACGGAGGAGATCCCGTACAACCAGGAGAAGCGGATCGAGGTCTCCCTGGTTGACCACCGGATCGAGCCCGCCGTAATCGAGCTGGAGCAACACACGAAGGTCACCTTTGTGGTGACCAACCGGGGGCGGGATATCCACGAGTTCATGGTCGGCTACTACGCCCTCGAAGTGGAAGACCTGAAGCCGGGCGAGACGAAGGAGCTAACCTTTGTCACGATCGACGCCGGCGAGTTCGAAACCGCCTGCCACTACCCGGGCCACTACGAGGTTGGCATGTTCGGCAAGATGATCGTAAAGCCAGCCGATCTGAAGAAGCAGTAAGCCCAGAACCAGCAACGACCGCTTCCCCACGCAGGGGGGCGGTCGTTCATTTTGCTGGGATCAGTCGTCGCTTTCCCTTTGCTGGCTGGGTAGTTCGCCTCCCCCCAGCCAGACCTAAGCGCTACGCCCTCACCCGATCGGGTAGGGAAGATTCCCCCGCCGCCGCTCGGAAATCCGCCCGATGGGGTAATACCCGATTCATCAAACAAACCTTATCCTAAACATAGGGAGACCGTAGCCGGGAGGGATGCCGATGGTCGCAATCGATCGATGGGCCGATTCCATGGCCGCCTGGCGCCCGGTACGGATCGATCCTTCCCGCTGCCTGCCGCAGATCTCCCAGAAAGCCGCATGTGACGCCTGTCAGACTATCTGCCCGGTCTGTGCGATCCGACCGGGAGAGCCCACCCTGACCACCTGCGATACCTGCGGCCTTTGCGCCGCTATCTGCCCGGCCGATGCGATCTTGCTGGACGATCCCTCGGACCAGCAGCTCTTGCAGCAGGCCAGTCGACTCTCCGCCCGCTATGACCGGGTGCTCTTCACCTGCGAGCAGAGTAGCGATGAGTTCTCGCTCCGACCAGGCTGCCTTGGCCGTCTCTCACCAGAGTTGTTGCTGGCGATTGCCGCCTGCGGCTTCCGAGAGGTCGATCTGATCGCCTCCGACGCCACGTGTTCGGCCTGCCCCAAGGCGACCGGATTGAGCCTGGCCAAGCACGCCCTGCTGGAAGCTCAGTCGGTGCTCGACCGCCTAGGGCACCCGTGCCAAATCCGCCTCCTCCCCTCCGCTCCGCCGCCTACGGTGCACCGCAGCAAGGGGACACCCCCGGTGGAGCAACCCCTCTACGAGGACCGGCGGGCCTTTCTGCTCTCGGCCTTCGGCCTCCTGCGAGAGTTGCTCCCCCTTGCCCGCCCGAGCACCCAGACCGAGCCCGCAACCCCCGCCACCTCTCGCAGGCGAGCGCTGCTCCACTGGGCGCTCTCCCGCTTCAGCGGGGAGCGGCTCGCCACCGCCGATACTCCCTGGGGACATTGCGGCGTAGAGCTGACCGGTCACTGCCACCACTGCGGCATCTGCCAATCCCTCTGTCCCAACGGGGCGATCACGCTTGGCCAGGTTGGCCAGGAGCAACTGCTCCTCGACCCCGGTCGCTGCCACACCTGTGGCCTCTGCACCCGGGTCTGCCCCACCGAGGCCCTCCGCCTTGGCCCAGCCCGAAGCCTGGCAGCCGTCGCTGCCGGAGGCGACCAGCCCCTGGGCCGACCGGTTGACCTGAACTGCGCCCGCTGTGGCAGCCCCTTTCACGCCACCGTGCCAGACCAGAAGGCGCCCAGCGAGTCGCTCTGTCTCCCCTGCCTGATCCGTCGCTCAAGCCCTGAGGAGGTGTTCCTCCATGACTGAGCCGCTCACCACCTTCCTTGAGACCCGGTTGGCCCTCTGGCAGTTGCTGCGGATCCCCTATGTCACGCCGCCCACGGAGGATCTCCATGAGGCGCTGTCCGAGGCGGTTTCGGTCTACAGTGCGCTGACTGGCCACGAGATCCCGCCCCTCCATCCCCTTGATTCCGCAGGGGAGTCCCCCGAGTTCCACCGGCTCTTCATCGGGCCAGCCGCCTTGGTCGCACCTCCCTTCGAGTCGGTCTACCGGAGCCCCGAACAGTGCCTCATGCAGGAGGAGACCCTCCGGGTCCGCTCCTTCTACCGGCAGCACGGCCTGACCCTGCCCGCCGACCTGCACGAGCCCGACGACCACCTGGGTTACGAACTCGAGTTCTACACCCACCTCCAGCGGCAGGTGATCGAAGCCCTAGCTCGGGGGGAGTCCACCCAGGCCGCCCGACAGATCCATGCCCAGCAGCGCTTCTACGCCGAGCATCTCAAACAGTGGCTCCCCGCCTTCTGCCGCCGCCTGATCGACGGGACCCGCAGCCCCTTCTACCGCTCTCTCGGTCGGATCACCCGTGAGCTCCTGAACACCGAGAGGCCCGTACTCGCAGCGCTCGTGACCCAGATCCCCGTAAAGGAGGAGGATGCTGTATGAAGGATCTCTTTGAGCGGGTGACCAGCGCGACACTCTCCCGTCGCACCCTGCTCAAGGCCAGTGCAGCAGCCGGCGCCATGGCGGCGCTGAGCGGCTGTACCAGCCAGCCCGGCAGTTTCACGTCCCCGGTGGTGGAGGAGAATGTGCAGACCTTCCGCACCGCCTGCCCCCGGAACTGCTACGACACCTGCGGCCAGATTGCTACCGTGAAGGACGGCGTCCTCCGCAAGGTGGATGGTGACCCGCTCCACGGCTACACCCAGGGCCGGCTCTGCCAGAAGGGCTACACCTACGCCAACCGGAACTACGCCCCCGACCGGATCAAGTACCCCATGATCCAGGAGCCCCGCGGCTCCGGCAACTGGCGGCGCGTCTCATGGGACGAGGCCATGGAGATCATCGCCAGGAAGATCCTCGACCTGAAGGAGCGGTACGGCTCCACCCTCCCCATCGCCCTGGACAAGTACTCCGGCAACTTCGGAATCCTCCACTATGGCGTGGAGGGCACCCTCCAGTCGCTGGGCTACTACACCTATGCCCTCGGCACCCCCTGCTGGCCCGCCGGCATAGATGCGACCAACTACGACTTCGGCGTCTTCCAGTGCGACGACCCCGAGGCGATGGCCAAGTCGAAGTATATCATCATCTGGGGCGCCAACCCGGCGTGGAGCGCCGTCCACTCCATGGACTTTATCCGCCAGGCGAAGGAGAACGGTGCCAAGGTGGTCGTGATCGACCCAATCCACACCGCCACCGCATCGCAGGCCGATCTCTACTACCAGATCAAGACCTCCACCGACGGCGCCCTCGCCCTCGGCATAGCCCGCTGGATCCTGGACAACGACCTGCACGACAAGGAGTTCCTGGAGCAGTACGTCCAGGGCTGGCCGGAATTTGAGGCCTACCTGCGGCGAGAGGTCACCCTGGAGTGGGCCTCGGAGACGACCGGAATCCCGGTGGATGGGATCATTGAGCTGGCCAGCGGCTTCGCCACCACCAAGCCGTCGCTCATCTGGATCGGGTATGGCATGCAGCGGCACACCAATGGCGGCCAGAACGTCCGCGCAATCGATGCCCTGGCGGCTATGACCGGCCAGATCGGGATTGAGGGAGCCGGCGCTCAGTACGGCCACCTGGTCACCTGGGGCTTCAATTACCATGCCATGTCCATGCCCGTCCCCGCCGGCTCCAAGGGGCTCCCCGACGGCAAGGGCGGCTACTCCAACCGGACCGTCAACATGAACAACTTCGCCGCGGAGATCCAGGCCCTGCAGGATCCGCCGGTCAAGATGCTCTGGATCGCCTGCCGCAACCCCGGCTCCCAGGACCCGGACGCTACCGATATCAAGAAGGCCTTCAACTCCATGGAACTGGTTGTCGTGGCCGATATGTTCATGAACCACTCGGTCGAGCTGGCCGATATCGTGCTGCCGGTCACCACCCACTTTGAGAACTGGGATGTGAACGTCTCCTACTGGCACCGCTGGATGTCGATCAACGAGCAGGCGGTCAAGCCGATGTTCGAGGCCAAGTCGGACGTGGCGATCGGCATGGCGCTCTCCAAGAAGATGAACGAACTCTCCCCCGGCTCCTGCACCTTCCCCACCGAAGGCGATGAGGAAGAGTGGGTGGGTAAGGAGTTCAACGACGGGATCTACAAGCTGTTCGGGATCTCTGACTGGAAGGAACTGAAGAAGGCGCCCGCCAAGGCCAACCTCCCGGCAGCGATCTGGAAGGACCGGGTCTTCGGCACCCCCTCCAAGAAGTTTGAGCTCTACTCGGAGCGGACCCTGGCCAACGGCCTCCCGGCCATGCCGGTCTACGTCAAGGAGATGCAGGCCCCACCGGAATACCCGCTCCGCTTCCTCACCCCCCACCCGCAGCACGGTCTGCACTCCCAGTTCCAGAACGTCCCGTACATGATGCAGACCAACCCCGAGCCCCTCCTGGAGATCCACCCGTTCCTGGCCGAGAAGAAGGGGATCAAGGACGGCGACACGGTCCGGGTCTTCAACAAACTGGGTGAGGTACGGCTGAAGGCCCGCATTACCCGGGTGGTGGCGCCCGATACGGTGGTGACCTACGAGGGGTGGTACGCCAACTCGGCCTTCAACGTAAACCACACCGTGGCCGCCATTCCGGCGGACATGGGCAAGGTGATGACCGGTAACGACGGCATCGCCTTCCACGACAACTTCGTCGCGATCGAGCGGGTCTAAAGGAGGGATTCCCCGTGCCCAACAAACAGCTAGGCTTTCACCACAACATGGACCTCTGCATTGGCTGCAAGGCATGCCAAATGGCCTGCAAGAACGAGTACGAGCTTGAGGCAGAGGTGAACTGGCGCCGGGTCTACCCCTACCGCGAGAACCCCGCCAACCCCGAGCGGAACTTCCTCTCGGTCGCCTGCAACCACTGCGAGAACCCGGAGTGCGCTCGGGTCTGCCCCGTGGGCGCCTACACCAAGCGCGAAGACGGCATCGTCGTCCAGAACCATGAGAAGTGCATTGGCTGCCGCCTCTGCACCATGGCCTGTCCCTACGGCGCTGCCCGCTACAGCCCCAAGCACCGCAAGGCATCCAAGTGTGAGCTCTGCAAGGACCGGCTCGATCAGAACCTGGACCCGGCCTGTGTCGCGGCCTGTCCCATGGGCGCCCTGAAGCTGGTCGACCTGGCCACCTTCGACAGCCCCACTGCCGTGCGGTCGGTGCCTGGCTTCCCCGACAGCGATATCACCAACCCGTCGATTCGCTTCACCCCGCCGGTGGCCGGCCGGCAGTACAGGAGGGATGCGTAAATGGAGTGGCTCTCCCTCACCCTCTTCACCGTCCTGAGCGAGGCGGCGATCGGACTGGTTCTGGTCTGGTGGTTGCTCGGCTTCTCCGGTGCCGCTGTAACCAAGGTCACGGCTTACACAAGGCTGGGGCGGACGATCCTGCTGAGCAGCGGCCTGCTCACTGGGCTCTCCATGCTGATCTCGCTGGAGCACCTGGGCTGGCCCTTCTCCTCTCCCCGTGTACTCATGGGGCTCGGCCACTCCTGGCTCTCCTGGGAGGTCGTGCTGACCGGCATCTTCGCCGTGGGCGCCCTGGCGCTCTGGTGGCTGGGCCGCTCAGGTAACATCAGTCGGATGATCAGCGGTCTGCTGGTGCTCGTCGGCCTCGGCGCCGCCTTCACGTCGGGCATGGTCTGGAGCATGCCCTCGGTCCCGGCCAACGCCGGCGGCTTCCCGGTGCTGCTCTTCCTGGCTACCACCCTGGCGGTCGGCGCGGTCCTGCTGCTCGCCCTCTTCGCCTTCACAGCAGATGGCAAGGCCCTCGCCCCCGAGATGGCAGGCGCCCTCTCGCTGCTGGCCCTCGGGGCGACCCTGCTCGCCGGGGCGCTCGCCCTGGGATTCGCAGGGGCAGCCGCCCACGGTTCCCCGGAGGCGAGGCACCAGGCGACCGCCATGACCAGCTCTGGTCTGCATATGGCCCGCCTGCTGGCCGGGCTTCTGCTGCCAGCTGCCCTCCTGGGCTACCTGGCCCGGCAGCCCAAGCGCTCCGCTCTTTCCGCCCTCCCGGCCGTGCTGCTGGTGGCGGGGGAGATCGCAGGCCGCTTCCTATTCTTCTCGACCATGACCTTCACTGCCGTTGGCGGCTAAGAATCAACGCTTCCACGAGCACGCAGCCGGCCCTTCGGGGCCGACTGCGTTCTTCCATGTAGTCCCTTGGGCTCTTGCGGGTCTAGCGATTGGAGCGCGACGCTAGAGAGAGAAAGCGAGGCGAGCCGATTGGACGTGCGCCGGATTCGGCTTCGGGTCTTGACCGCAGCGGCGGTCAGCCTACTGGTGGTTGAGGGCCTACGCCGGCGCTTCGACCCCGGGGGCGACGCCTGGATCAGTTGGATCTGGCCCCTGGCCCTCCTGATCGGTGTCTGGCTCTTTACCGTCGTGGTCTTCCGCAAGCTAGAGGCGATCAACCGGTCCCTGGAGCGGCAGACCTGGCGGACCGAGCGGCTCTTCTCGTCCACCGCCGTCGGCATGGTCCTACTCGGGCCGGGCTGCCGGATCCTGCGGCTGAACAAGGCAGCGGAACAGCTCACCGGCTACCAGTCGGCAGAGCTTGTCGGCAAAGGGGTCTGTTCTGACCTTTTCGCCCCAGGACCAGACGGTCGTGCGGTCTGCTTCTCCACCTGTCTGGCCCAACTGCCGATCGACCTGGTGGAACCGCTGACCAGCATGACGCTCAAGACCCGCCAGGGGCGGGAGATCGCGGTAGCCGTCTCGGTCACGACCCTGGAGGAGGGCGAGTTCTCCTTGCTCTTCTGGGATATCAGCGAGCGGACCAGGCTGGAGCGAGAACTGGCCCGCCGTCGGCGGCAGGCTGAGTCGCTCTACCAGGTAGGCCGGGAGATGGCCTCCATGGTCGATCTCGACCGGAACCTGGAGCGCTTGCTCGACAAGGCACGTGCTGTCATGGAGGCGGACATAGCCGCCTGGGGCACCCTGCACGAGTCGACCCACGAACTGACCTGGCAGGTCATGGTCGGCGCCAGGTCCCCCTTCGGCTACTCCCCGATCGCCCTGGCCGGGAGCGTCACCGGTCGGGTGCTGGGCGCAGGGCGCCCCTACGTGACCCAGAACCTCACCCAGGACCTGAGGGTGAACCCCGAGGCGGAGGCCCTGGTGCAGGCCGAGGGGTTACAGGCAGCCATGGCTGTGCCGTTGAAGGTCCGCGACCGGCAGTACGGGGTGCTCTTCGTTGGCCACCGCCGCCGGGCCCGCATGAGCGACGAGGACCTCCTCCTCCTCTCCAACCTGGGTAGCCATCTCTCCATTGCCGTGGAGAACAACGACCTGCTGACCCGCATGCAGCACCTGGCTGCCCTGGAGGAGCGGCAGCGGCTGGCGCGTGAAGTCCACGATTCCTTCGGCCAGATCCTGACGCTCTTCGGTGTCCGTCTCCACCTCATGGAAGCCATGGCCCGCGCGGGACAGACCCAGGAGCTGGTCCAGGAGATTGGCGATCTGCGCCAGATCTTGAAGGAGTCCCACCAGGAGGTCCGGCAGTCGATCTACCAGTTGAAGGACCCGGGGCCCTCACTCGCCCCGCTCTGGGAGCGCTGGACTGAGCACCTGAAGCTCTTTCAGGAGCAGGCCGGAATCCGCGTGCAGATGAGCGGGCGCGACGCCGTGCCCGCCCACCTGCCCGAGCGGGTCGAGACGCAGGTGACCCGGGTGATCCAGGAGGCGCTGAACAACGTCCGGAACCACTCCGGCGCCGAGCATGTCCGGCTAGAGGCGTGGCGCGACGGCCACTGTCTGGTCATCACCATCGCCGATGATGGGTGCGGCTTCGAGCGCGATCAGGTGGATGGTCCGGAGGAGTACCACTTTGGCCTGGACATCATGCGTGAGCGGATCGAGTCGGTCCGAGGGCGGCTGGAGATCAACTCTGACCCGGGCAGGGGCACCTCCGTGCGCCTGTTGGTCCCCATTGCAGAAGGAGGAAACGATCGTGTCACCCACTACGATTTTGCTGGTCGATGACCACACGCTGGTCCGCAAAGGGATTGGGCGGTTGCTGGCGACCCAGCCCGACCTGAAGGTGGTGGCCGAGGCGGCCGACGGACTGGAAGCCGAGGCCAGGGCGGTAGAGTTGCGCCCCGACGTGATCCTCCTCGACCTGGAGATGCCCCGTTGCGGGGGGCTGGAGGCGATCACCCGCATCAAGCTCCGCCTCCCCGACGCCCGAATCGTAATCCTGACCTACTCCGATGACGGCGATGACCTGCTGGAGGCGCTGAAGCGAGGAGCCCAGGGGTACCTGCTCAAGGATCTGGAGCCCGATACCCTCTTCGCCAACGTGCGCGGGGCGGCCCGAGGGGAGGCCCCGATCGCAGGGAGCATGGCGGCCAAGATCCTGCAGGCCTTCCGCCCCAGCACTGCCGCCCCCACCCCCGAGGCCGCAGAGGAGGAGCAACCACGCCTCACCGAACGGGAGCTTGCGGTCCTGGAGCGGGCAGCGGCAGGGGAGACCAACCGGGCCATTGCCGAGGCGCTCTTTATCTCCGAGAACACGGTGAAGCACCACCTGAAGAATATCCTGGCCAAACTGCAAATGCAGAATCGTGCCCAGGCTGTCGCCTGGGCTGTAGCCGAGGGACTGATCCGCCCCCAGTAGCGCGACCGAGATGCCCGACCTGTCATTCTGACCGGCCGGGCATCTTCCGTTATTCACCTGATTCGCCCAGCTCCTGTTCGGTCAAGTTGGCCGGTTTCAACAGCAGGCCCGACTGCACGATCTCGATATCCGCCGAGACCGAAACCGGGGTCTTGGGCCAGATCTCCAACCATTTGGGGCCGTTCTGCCGCCACCATCCCGGGTCGGCCAGTTGAACCCGCTTGCCGAACCCCACCGAATCAATGCGGTTTGACTGCAGGTCCGCGATCAAGTCTGCGACTCGCTCCTTCACATCGGTGGATAGGGATTTCTCCAACTCGGCGCGCCAGCCGGGGTCGCCCAGCTTGTCGCGACAGGTCAACCGGATCAGGTCTGCCTTTCCCCTGGCCAAGACCGTAAACCCCAGAGTCCCGCCATTCCAGGTCGGGCGAATCGCGATACTCCCCTCCGAGACCTGGCCGGAGAAGCTCAACTCTGGGGCGTCTGGGCACGGCGCTGAGATCACCGAGCGCTCGGGCTCCCCCAGTAGCCACGCCAGCCCCCGAGCCTCCCTGGGCGAGAGCAGCCGAACCAGGTGATCCTGTTCGAACAGGGCTGCCCCCGAGAGTGTCACGGCTGTGGCTGGAGCCTCCGGCGTTCGAGCGGGACGCACAATCACTTTGACCGAGTACATCCACCCGGAGTGGGTGTCGGAGACACGGGCGACCAGGAACTCCTTGAGCGTCACCCTGGGTCCGCCCTTCTCCTCGATCATCGCCGCCAGGTTCTGGGGCTGGAAGGACTTCAACTGCGGTGGCGTCTCCAGCACGGTCTGGGCACGCCCCTCCACCACCATGGGCTGAATCGACATGCGGGCTTGCGGATTGCGCGCCAGGAAGTCGAGCAGATCCTTGATCCCTCGCCGGGCAAACTCCTCGCTGATCAGCACCACCCGCAGGTGGTGGAGCGAGGTCTGGCGGGCAGCTGCGAGGGCGATCTCCCGCATGGCGTCGGAGAGGTTTCCCGCCTCTCGCGCGACCACCCAGACCGGGTCGCCGCCGGTCGGCTTGGCCTCCCCCTGCTGGCCTGACCCCTGGCGGCCGTAGAGGAGGGTGAGGCGGATCGGCGCCTCCTCGCCCACATCGACCGCCATGCCCAGAACAACCCCCAGGTCGTTCACCTCCACCCGGCTCCAGCACCCGGAGAGCAAGAGGGCGATCCAGCACAGCCCGATCAACCGCCTACCCATGGGCGGCTACCCGCCGCTTTGCGCGTGCTCGAAGCACGAGAGCGGCAATCAGGAAGAGCAGGAGGATCGTCCCCTGCCATGAGGTGTGCGTGACCAGGTGTTCAGGCGTGCCGGCTTCGGCGACCAACGGGATCACCCCTGGCCAGGTACGGGTCAGCGCAACGGCCAGCGCCAGCACAACGACCGCCGGGAGCCGGTGGCTCTTCAGTCCCAGTGCATCCGTTGCCGCCTCTGATGCGGCATAGACATAAAGTGCAAGCTTGAGAAACATCGTGGAGAGCCAGATAATCACGAAGAACATCTCGATCCGTTCGATGATCTCAGCCAACGAGATCTGCTGGAGGACATCGTACGAGGGGAAGAGCAGCCGAGTGGGGAGGATTGGCCCCAGGACCAGGAGAGTGATCAGCACCACTTCGGCCAGGATCAGGGCGGTGCCCATCGCCCCTGCCGCCGTCCACCGGTAGACCTCCTTGGGCCGGCTGAGCAACGGCACCAACGTAAAGATCATGACGATCTCGCCGAAAAACGGGGCGGTGCTGACACTCGCCTCAAAGATCGGGAGATACCCCCGGAGAAAGATCGGCTCCACCTGCAGGAGGCTGAACTCGCGGACCAGGACAACCGGGAGGATCAGGCAGGCACCGACCGTCAGGACCAGGCTGGGAAAGGCCAGACGGACGATGGGCTCCACGCCATTCCAGACAGCGTACAGCACGACAAGCGCCAGCACAAGCGTGGCAAAGAGGCCTGGGGTGCCCGGCAGGAGTATCAGGGTGGCAAACTCCTGAACGTCGCGCAGGACAAGGGAGGCGACCCAGACCGGGTAGAGCGCATAGACCAGTCCGACTATGCCCCCAGCGAATCTGCCCAGTGCAGATCGAGCAGCCTGGACAGCGCTCTGCTGCTTGAACTGCAGGCAGATCCACCCGATCAAGAGGCCAACCAGGGAAGAGACCACCCCGCTCAGCAAAACCGAAAGCCATGCCCCCCACCGGGCCTTCTCGATCACAGGTGCATGGACAAACAGCAGGGGAACGGTGTGCAGATAGCAGGTCAGGGTGGCGGCATATAGCCCTCCGCTAATTCGAATCCGCTGGTTCATGCCCCGCCTCCCTTCTCGGGAGGATGGGGCCACGCCCGCTTCCGCTGGCGCACCCGATCGCCGGTAGGGACCTCCTGCGGGCGGCGGCGCATGGCCCAGCGCGGCACTCGGATCATCAGGTCTTTCATGTCCGCAGCTGTGGGGGGCATGATTGGGGAGAGGTAGGGCACCCCGAAGGAGCGGAGGCTGGCCAGGTGGATCCCCAGTGCCATCAGTCCGAGCGTCAGCCCGTAGAAGCCAAGCGTACCGGCCAGGAGCATCATGCCGAAGCGGAGCAGCCGGATTGCGAGGGCCATGGAGAAGACGGGGATTACAAACGAGGAGATCGCTGTGATCGAAACCACGATCACCATGACCGGCGAGACCAGCCCGGCCCTAACCGCCGCCTCGCCGATCACCAGGGCGCCCACGATCGACACCGACTGCCCCACCGGCTTGGGCAAACGGACCCCCGCCTCCCTGAGCGCCTCAAAGGAGAACTCCATCATGAGCGCTTCCAAGAGTGCTGGGAAGGGCACACCTTCGCGGGCGGCCATCAACCCGACGAGCAGGCTGGTTGGGACCATCTCGTGGTGGTAGGTTGTCATGGCGATGTAGGTGGATGGACCCAAGAGGGCGATCAGCAGAAAGAGGTAGCGGAGCATGCGGAGGAAGGAGGCCATGGGCCACCGCTGGTAGTAGTCCTCCGCCGCCTGCATGGCGGCAGCGAAGGTGGTCGGCATGCAGAGGACGTGGGGCGTCCCGTCGGTCAGAACCGCCACCCGGCCGGAGAGCAGTTCAGCCGCCGCCACATCCGGTCGTTCAGTCGCCCGGACCTGGGGAAAGGGCGAGTAGGGATTGTCCTCGATCAACTCCTCGATATACCCGCTCTCCAGGATCCCGTCGATCTGGATCCGATCCAGTCGATGGCCCACCTCCGCTACCACCTCGGGCAACGCCAGGCCTGCAATGTGGACGATCACGACGTCGGTCCCGCTGTGAGTCCCGATCCGGCGCCGCTCCACCCGGAGCCGCTCGTCCTTCAGCCGCCGGCGGATCAGGGCCAGGTTGACAGCCAGGGTCTCGGTGAACCCCTCCTTCGGGCCCCGCACCACGGGCTCGCCCAAGGGCTCCTCCGGCTGCCGGTGTTCCCACCCCCGGGTGGAGACCCCCAGGCCGGCGGCCATGCCCTCCACCAGCAGGATCGAGTCCCCACTCAAGGCAGCCTCCACTACCTTCCCCAGGTTTGTGTTGGGGTTTACCTCGTGGTTGGTGAGGGCCCGCTGCTCCAGGTACCGCTGTAGTTGCTCTCCCTGGCTGGGCAGAGACTCGCTCCGCAACCGGACCACCACCGTCTCCAGGAGACCCATGATCAGCTCTTTCTTCACCAGGTTGTCCAGGAAGAGGAGAGCGCTCCGGTGCGGCGTGGCGCCGATCTCGAAGGTGCGGAAGATCACATCCTGGCTGGGGCCAAGGATCAGGTGCAGCATGCCCAGATTCTCGTCAAGCACCGGGCTGACCGGCATGCGCTGCTTGGCGCCGGCGAGGGAGATGCGCAACTCTTCCGGGATTGGCCCTCCCGGTGTAACCTTGGCCACGCTGTCGGCCAGTGCTTGCGCCTCAGGAGACTGCCAGCGCCTGAGGTACCGCAGGGCGTTCTCCAACTGGCTCACGACGGCACCTCCTCTGGCCTACCGCTCCACTTTCTAGGGTGGCGCCTGCCAGCGGGGAGTATGCAGGGGATACAAAAGGCTGCCGGTTCCGCACCGACAGCCTTTCCTATGGGTTCGTTCTATTGCCGCTTCCGCTTCGCTGCCAGCAACCGGTCGGTGAAACCGCCACCCTCGCCCTCCGGCTTGGGCTCCTCCGCCTTCGCCTGCGGCTTTGCTGCCGGCGGCGGGGCAGGGGCTGCAGGCTTCGCCACCGGCGCCTCGGTGGGGGCTGCAGGCGTGGCCGCCGGCTTCTGGCCCGGCTCAGCGGCTGGAGGCGTGCCGGCACGCCGCTCTCGGATCTTGCCCAGGGCAGCGGTGGTAGATGTGGCCGTAACCAGCGTCTGGCGCCGCTCCCGCCGCCTGCGAATCGCCTCCCCGACCTCTGCGGGCGTGAGCGAGAGCCGGCGAACAGCGATATCGATCGGCCAGAGCAGCAAGGCCAGGATCAGCAGGGCCTGATCCAGCGGGAGCCTGCCGGGCGCCGGGGGCAGATCCCTGGCGAAGGCCATGGACGGATCGGTCAGGACCTTGCCGCCGCCGGCCTTGGCCAGCCGCTCCATGAAGCCGGGGTCGGCCCCGCTGGAGCCGAACTCGGGCGAGTATGGCACCACCACAAAGGTCTCGCCCAGGGTGGTCGACTGCCGTTGGGTGCCCGCTGAGAGCTTGACGAGGTAGGGCCCCGGGATCGAGGCCGGGATATCCCCCTCATACTGCCCCGGTGCCGTCGCCTGCAGCGGCATCACCTGGGTGGTGCCGTCGGGCCGGATAATGCCCGCCGTGATCGTGGCCGGCCAGGAGTTTGGTCCGCCCAGGCCGCCAATCTCTAGCCCCTCGCCGGGAAGCTGGACCGTGAGGTGCGCCTTGCCCCCCACCACCGACGCCATGGTCCGCATGCCCTGGTCATCGACCGCGGGCATGGTCCAGGAGACCACGTTGGACCAGAAGCGGCTGTACCCTTCCCAGGGCACCATGTGCTCTGTCCAGAGGCCGCCCGAGTCCGAGGTGAAGGCCACAACCCTGCCCAGACCGGTCTGCCAGGCCGCCATGATCGGGTCTGCCTGCGCCGACTGGAGGATCACTTCGCCCGTGGGCTTCGGTGTCGTAGCGATATAGCCCCGCAGCAGCGGGAAGGCGTCGATCCCGGTCATGATCGGGCTCGGGCTGAGCAGCGTCGGGTAGAAGTCCTCCTCCACCACGCCCGGGCGGGCCATCGACTGGGCCTCCTTCAGGAAGATCTGCGGCGTCGCCGAGATGTCGGAGGCCAGGTAGTACCGGCCGTTGCCCACCTGGGCGATCAGCTGCATGAGCACCTCTTCGCCCGGGTTGAGCCAGTTGACATGGACCGTTGAGATCGTGATCCCCATCTCTGCGATCTGAGCCACCCGGTTGGCGTACTCGGTAAAGGGGATCATCTGGGCGTCGCCGTCGCCTGCCAGGACGATGTGCTTGATCTTCGCATCAATCCGGTTCAGGGCAGCCGCCGCAGCCTCCAGGTGGTCCATGTAGTGCGGCGGGTCGCCCGGCGCCATGGCGTCGATCAGCGCCTTGATCTGCGCCTTGTCGGTCACTTTCTGCGGTGGCACAGGCCAACTGCCGACGAGGGTCGCATCGCCCACCAGGATCGTATCGCGCGGGGTGAGCATGTCGACCAGCGCCTTGCCGGCCTCCTTGGAGATATTCACGTTCAGGTTCGACTCGAAGTTCTCGATAATCAGGGCAACCGCAACCGGCGGCTGCTCCCGGCGCTGGGGCACCTCCATGGAGACGGGGAGCAACTCCTCCAGCTTGGTGCCGCCGTAGCCACCCATGGCGTAGGAGTTCTCACCGCCGATCACGACCAGGCCGTGACCGGACTGCTTCACATACCCCTCGATCGCATCCAGGCTAGTGGAGCGGATCAGGGGGGCGGGCACGTCTACCATGACGACCGATGCGTACCGCGCGTACTGCGGGCCATGGGTGGGCAGGGCGTCCGGCGTGCGGACCTCCACCTGCATCCCCGTGGATTCCAGCGCCCGGACGATGTTGGTCGCCGCCCCGGGCAGTCCCTCGACCACCAGGACCGATGGAGCACCCTGGATATTGACCAGGACCGCTGACTCGTTATTCTGGGTCTGGGTGTCCTGCTCCGCCTCCAGGGTGGCCCACAACCGGTGGTACCCTGGCGGCAGGTTCTCCATGGAGACCCGCACCTGCTGGTCGCCGGGCTGCAGGGTGATCGTCCGGGTCTCCAGCAGGGTCCGCTCCTGGTAGATCCGCAACTGGGCGCTGGTGGTGGCGGTGGCCGTCACCGTGATCGCCAGGTCCAGCCGCTCGCCCATCCGCAGGGTGCCCGGGGCCTCGATCGTCTTGATTAACACCTCGGGGCCGGGCTTGGGCGCCATGTTGAGCACATCGACCGTGAAGCCGCGCTGGCGCAGCCGCTGCACCTCAGCCATGGCGTTGCCCACATTCTCCTTGCCGTCCGAGAGCAGGACGATTCGGGGGCGGTAGCCGGCGGGCAGCAGGGCGGCGCCGAGGCGCAGGCCACGCTCCAGGTCGGTGTGGTCCGGCCGGATCACGGCGGTAAAGCCAGCGAAGGTGGGCCGGGCGGAGACAGGCGCCTCCAACTGGGCATCCTCACCGACAGCGAGGACTCCGGCCAGATCGCCGGGGGACATGGCTCCGATCGCCTGCTTAATGAAGGACTCCATCTCACCACGGACGGTTGCCGTGGAGGAAGAGAGGTCAGCCACGAAGATAACCGCCTGGTTCCTGGCACTGAAGATCACCCCGGTTCCGGCAAGCGCCAGAATCAGCAGGGTAATGATCGCCAGGCGGAGCCACTCGTAGGCGGTGGGCCGGAAGAACCGGAGCCACTCCCGCCCGGTCATCGGCTCTCCCTGTTTCTTGCCCGTGCGGGCTGGGCGGCGCCGCAACCGGTCCCATGCCAACCAGGCGAGGGGCACCAGCAGGGCCAGCAGCGCCCACGGATACTGAAAGCTGAGACCCAACCTGCTAATACCCACGGCGATACACCCACCATTCCAGGCCGACGAATAGCAGGGCCACCCAACCAAGATACCGCCAGAGATCCTGCGGCGCCTCGGTCTTGACCTGCTGGGCCTCGGGGAGCACGGGAACCTTCCACTCTGCGAGCGGGTTCAGATCAGAGACAAGCGAAGAGAAGAGGTTCACGGCGAACTGCGACTCCCGCGTCACGGTCTGTCCATTCGCCTGGGCCACCTGCTGGCTCACCCGGTAGAGCCCCGGCTCGTTCACCTCCAGGAAGGGCGGGTTCGCCCCGGGGGCCAGGTCAAACGAGTGGGCTGCCCCCGCCGGTGCGGTGACCGTCATGGCGGTGGCGCCCGGCCACGGCCGGAGGGCCACCGATTCGCCGGGCTGGATCAGAACGCTGTCGACCGGGGCGGGCGGCAGGAGCCACCCGGCCAGGTTCTGCATGAGAATCGGGAAGGCTACCCGCAGGGGCAGGTCAGATTGCTGCAAGGCAAAGCCAAAGATCACCCGGTCGTTCGACTCGGCCCAGAGGAGCGGCACGGAGCCCTTCTCGGTCTCGCCCTCCCACAGGATCCGCGCCCCCTCGGCCGGCGTCCGCAGGCTTGCCTTGTTGATATGGACCTCCTTGGAATCGACAAAGCGGAGGAGCGGGTCGGTGGTGCGGGCCATGATCTGCCCCACGAAGCGCTCCTCCCCACCACCTGGCGGGTTGATCATCAGCATGCGCCCGGGCGGGGTGCCCTCCGGCGGTGCGATCTGGTCAAAGACGTAGAGGTCATAATCGCCGGCGGTGTACTCCGACACCTCCGTGATCTCCGCCCCAGGGATCAGGGCGAGGGCCCGACCAAGGAACGGGTTGCCTGGGGTAACAAGGAGGATGCGGCTTCTCTGGCTCCCTGCGGCCAGGGCCCAGGCGCGGTTATCCAGGGCGAGCCCGTCGGGGCTGGGCAACCGCACCTCGATCTGCCTCGCCTCGGGCGGAACCGCCCACGAGAAGGCCCGGCTCTCGCCTGGCTCGATTGTCTGGGGCTCCACGCCAACCAGTTCGCCATCGGCCCAGAACTCGGCGGTGGCTGCGACCGGCTTCTTGCCGAAGTTCGAGACCTGGGCAAAGGCCAGCACCTCCCCTTCCACCAGCCGGGTGGTCAGGCTGGAGACAGCGAGGTTCGGGGTCTCCGTGCCGATGGGGATATAGCTGACCGGCACCGGCGAGGGCGGAATCTCTCCCATGCCCCGGTAGTGACCGCTACCGACGAGGATGATCTGTCCATCGCTCTGACCGCGCAGGAGCGAATAGGCCAGGGTTACGGCCTGACCAGCGTCGCCGTCGCCGGCGGTCACCTGAGCGGAGTCGAGGGCGGACAGGAGGGCGTCGCGATTGTCTGAACCCGCCACCAGGATCTGAGGCGAACGGGTGAGCAGGATCAGGGACATCTTGCCCCCTGCCGGCCGCTGTTCGATCAGCTTCCGGACCTCCTCCTTCGCCTGGGCGAAGCGGTTCGGGGCGATATCGGTCGCCTGCATGGCGCCGGTAGCATCGAGGAGGATCACCGTATTGCCCGCCGTGGCCGCCTTGACCATAGCAAAGGGGTGCGAGCTGGAGAGGATAAGGAGGAGCGTCGCCAGCAACTGCACCAGCAAGAGCAGCGAAACCCGCAGCTTCTGCCAGAGGCTGTTGGCCTGCCGGTCCAGCAAGACCGGGCGCCAGAGGTAGGTCGAGGAGATCTCCCGCTCCCGGCGCCGGAGCTTCAGGAAATAAAGGGCAACAATACCGGGGAGGATGGCGGCGAAGGCCAGCCCTGCCGGAACGAGGAATCCCACGGGGTCAACCCCTTTCTGTAGCGGAGGCTAGCTGGTCAGGGAGCCACGCATGAGGCCCAGGACTACATCTTCCAGGTCGGAGTCTGCGGGAACCAGGAAGTAGCCGGCTCCATGCCGACGGCAGAAATCCTTCAGTTCCTGGGTGTAGGCCCGAATCCGCTCCCGGTAGTCCCCGGTGGTCACAGGGGTCAGGGTCACATCCACCTGGTTGTTGGGGTTTTCGATATCGGTCAGCTTCCAGTCTCCCTCCAGGAGGGGCTCCAGCTCCTCCCGGTCCAGCACCTGGACGACGACCGGCTCATGGCCCATGGCCAGGAGTGACTTGAGCGACGGGGTCAACCCACCCTCAAAGAGCCCATCGGTGATGATGATGGTCAGGCCCGGCTCCCGGAGCCGGCTGGCCGCCTCCAAGAGGTGTCGGTGGAAGTCGCCCCGACCGTCGGCTGTAAGCGAGGCGAGGAAGTGCCAGATTCGGGCCGCCCCCACCTCCCCCGATGCCGTGGGGATAAACTGCATGGACGGGCCGCCAAGGGCCGCTGCCTCCACCCGGTCCTGGCTCAGCAGGGCGGTGTAGGCAAGCGCCGCCGCCAGTGAGCGGGCCAGCTTCGCCTTGGGGGGATCGCCGAATGACATCGACTTGGAGATATCCACATAGGTCCGGACCAGCAGGTTCTCCTCGGCCCGGAAGACCCGGACAAAGAGCGAATCCAGCCGGGCCAGGACGTTCCAGTCCAGCCGGCGCAGGTCGTCGCCGGGCACGTAGTTCCGGTAGTCCATTAGCTCGACCGAGGCGCCGGCCCGCGGGGAGCGGCGCCGCCCGGCGCCGGGGCCGGGGAGCATTCGCTTGTTCTGCAGGGTCAGGGCGCGTAGCTGGTTGAGGAAGCGGGGAGTGAAGCCCAGCTCCGCCGCAAACCGGCCGGCGCCGCTCACTTGGAGCCCGCTTCCTTCACGATTGCATCCACGATGGAGTCAGCGGTCACCCCATCGGCCTGGGCCTCGAAGTTCAGGCCAATGCGATGCCGCATGGCCGGACGGGAGACCGCCTCCAGATCCTCCTGCGCCACGTTGAACCGGCCCTCCAGCAAGGCCCGGACCTGGGCGGCCAGGACCAGCGACTGGAGCGCACGGGGGGAGCAGCCGAATCGCACATAGTGGCGGACCATCTCCGGGGCGCCCTCCTGGTCGGGGTGGGAGCAGAGGACCATGCGGACAGCCATCTCCTTCAAATGGGAGGCGACGGGGACCGAGCGAATGAACGCCGGGTTCCCCAGGACCTCCGCCGCAGCGGGCACCGGATCGATCTTCGGCCAGGCGGGCTGCAGGGTGAGGTCCAGGATCTGGGTCAGCTCCCCGCTGTTGGGGAAGGGGACGTTGATCTTGAAGAAGAACCGGTCCAGCTGCGCCTCGGGCAAGGGGTAGGTGCCCTCCTGCTCCACCGGATTCTGGGTGGCGAGGACGAAGAAGGGGCTGGGCAGCTTCCGCGTGGCGTCGCCGGCGGTCACCTGCCGCTCCTGCATCGCCTCGAGGAGCGAGGACTGGGTCTTCGGCGTCGCACGGTTGATCTCGTCGGCCAACAGCAGGTTGGTGAAGACCGGCCCCGGCATGAACTTGAACGTCCGCTTGCCGTCCTCATCAACCAGGAGGTTGGTGCCGGTAATATCGGCGGGCATCAGGTCCGGGGTGAACTGGACCCGGGCGAACTGGAGGCCCAGGGCATCGGCCAGGGTGCGGACCAGGAGGGTCTTGCCCAGGCCGGGCACGCCCTCCAGCAACACATGGCCCCCGGCCACGAGGGCGATCACCACCTGCCGCACGACCTCCTTCTGGCCGACCACGGCCCGGGCGACCTGGGCCTCCAGCTGCTTGACTCCATCTACGACGCGTTCTGCGGTCAACTCCGCCACGATTGTTTCCTCCTTGAAGTCGGCTCTCTTACTCCCCGGTGCTGGGCTCCTGCAGCTCCGAGAAGTACTGCAGGACAATCCCCTTCATATCGTCGGGGACCTGGGTGCTGGACAGGTGGTCACGGGCCTGGTTGGCGTACTCGCCGATCACTTGCTGATAGGGAAGGGTCCGACCGCCGAGGCTGGTGCCCTGCGGCCCCTGCTGGATCTCGCCCTGACTGCCCTGGCCGATCTGGCCGGGGGTGAAGACGGTCTGCAGCCCAGCCGGGTCCCCGGTCCAGTTGGTCCCCTTGCCGCCCGAGGACATGCCGCCACCACCAGTGCCACTGCCCTGGCCCTGGCCTTGACCCTGGCCTTGACCCTGACCTTGACCTTGGCCCTGGCCTTGACCCTGGCCTTGACCCTGACCTTGGCCCTGGCCTTGACCCTGACCTTGGCCCTGGCCTTGGCCCTGGCCTTGACCCTGGCCTTGACCCTGTTGCCCCTGGCCCTGGGCCGCCTGCTGGGCAGCGTTCCGATCGAAGTTGCCCTGGGCCGCCTGGCTCACACCCTGGGCGGCCTGGTTCATCTGCCCGATCGCCTGGGTCACCGCCTGGCTCAGATTGGCCTGCGTCATGGCCGAGGAGACCGCCTGAGCCGCCTGGCTCATTTGCCCGGATGCCGCGGCCAGGTCACCGACGGCCAGGTCCTGCCCGGCCTGCATGAGCGCCTGGGCCATCGCCTGGTCGCCCTTGGCCGCCTGGCCCGCCTGCTGCAGCTTCTTCGCCAGCTCGGCCCGCTCGCTGAGGCTCATCTCCTCAAGCTGCTCGGCCAGCTTCTCCAGCGCCTCCTTGGCGGCCTCAGGGTCCATCTCCTGAATCGCCTGCCCCAGGGCGCCCATCTGCTGGTCACCAGCGGTCTGGCGCCCCAGGCTGGCCAGTGCCCGCTGCTTCGCATCAGACCCGGCGCCGGGCAGCGAGGCAAGCTCCTGCTCTGCCTTCGCCAGCGCTTCTTGCAGCTTCTTCGCCGCCTCTTCCGGGTCAAACTCCCGGCTGGCGGCGTTCATCTCCTTCTGCAGCTCGGCCAGCGCCTGGCGCATCGCCTCCCGCTGCTGCTCGGTCAGGGGCTGCTTCTCCAGCTGCTCCTGCACCCGCTCGACCACCTGCTCAGCCTGTTCGATCTCCGTCTTGACCGCCGCCTGCTTCAGCACCCGGTCAGGAAGCGGGATCAGGGCGGCGATCAGGGCGAGCGCCACCGCCGCTCCGGCGAGGTAAAGCTGCTTGCGCTCCACCCGGACCGGCAACGCCTCGTTGGGAATGCGGCCCGCCAGCGAGGAGAGCGCATCAGCCCGCTGCCGCTCAATGATCGGCCCCTCGGTCCGACTGAACTCCAGGGCCGTTGAAAGCCGGTCTCCCAGCCCCAGGCTCCGGTCGATGCGCCGGGCGGTGATCCGCCAGGTGGGCCGGGTCCAGAGCGCCCAGAAGGCGGCAACAAGCAGCCCGACCAGCACAGCGCCCCACGAGAGGAGCCGTGCGGTGGGCAGGAGCCAGATATGCGCCCAGCCCCAGACCAGGGCCGCCCCAAGGGCGCCGCCGGTCAGGCCGGTCACGAGCCATCGCACCAGTCCAAGCAGCGTCAGCCGGGTACGCCAGGGCGCCAGTGCCCGGAGCATGTCGGGTCCATGGGATTCCACCTGCTTAGCCAACGCTGATCTCCTCCTTTCGGCGCCGCCGGATCACCGCCCAGCGCCAACGGGTTCGCATTCGGATCACCAGGACGGTCAGCAGGACCGTCATCAGCAGGAGCGGAAGCGATCCCGCCGCCTGCACCTGCCAGAGCTGATACTCCTTGTAGACATCGCCCAGCGCGGCGCCGGGAAGTCCGAAGATCCCCTCTCCCACGCTCTGGCTTAGTGCACTGTTCAGGCCGACCAGCGGGTTCGGGTAGAGCCAGGCTGGCACCTGGTCCGTCTGCGCCGTTGTCCCCACGTACGGGTCCATGCCCATGCGGATCCGGATCACGATCTCGTCCTGGCTGCTCAGTTGCCCGCCGGCGGCGCTGCTGACCAGCCCGCCGCCCAGGGTGAGCAGTATCCCCAGGGCCACGCCGACCATGGCGGTCGTCCCGGCCCGCCGCCCAAAGGCGGAGAGCAGGAGCCCAAGCCCGGTCATAACGACGACGGTCACCCCCTCCAGCAGCACCGTCCGGCCAATCAGGGGCCAGCTAATGCCCCCCACCAGCATGGGGATGGCGAAGAGCGGCAGCCCGGCGATCAGCACGACCGCCATGAAGCCGAGGGCAGCCAGGAGCTTCCCCAGGACGAGGAGGAAGAGCGAAGGCCCCGCTACCAGCAGCGGCTGGAAGGTGCCGTCTTCCACCTCGCCGGCGATCAGGCCAGCGGCGACAAATGGCGCACCTGCCGCCAGCAACATGATCTGCCAGGTGCCGATCAGCGCCAGGCTCTGGCCGCCCACCTGGCTGAGCATGGTGGGCGGGATTCCCGGTCCACCGGTCATGGAGGCCAGGTGAGCGGCGGTGACCAGGACAGGCAGGAGCACGTAGGCGGCCAGCGCCCAGGGTAGGGCCGGGTTCCGGAGCAACCGCCGCCACTCCTTGGCCATAATGCTGGTCATGCGGCCCCCCCTTCCCGCAGGGCGCCATCGATCAAATAGAGCCGCCGGTCATGGGCCAGCCCGTCCGGGTCGCCGGCCAGGAGCAGGATCGCCTTGCCCATCTGGGCCAGTTCCTGCAGGAGATGATCCAGTTCGGCACGCCCTTCGGCGTCCAACCCTGCGAGGGGGTCATCTAGCACCAGGGCGGGCGGGTCGCCCGCCAGGGCCCGAGCGATCGCCAGCCGCTGTCGCTGGCCGGGGGTGAGCCGGCTCGCCTCCAGGCTCCCCAGCCGGGTCAGTCCGACCAGCTCCAGCAGGTCTGCGACCACCTTGCCCCGCCCTCGCCTGGGAACACCGGCCAGCCCGGCGAAGAACTCAACGTTCTCGCGCACCGTGAGGTACTCGTAGTGCGCTGCGCCCTGCGGCAGGTAGCCAACCCTGCGCCGCCCCTTCGCCCCACGAACCGAGCCGTCCCAATCGTCACCTTTCCGCCACTGGGGATCAACCCAACCAGAGTCTGGGCGATAACCGACTTTCCGGAACCATTCGGGCCGGTGATCAGCACCCGCTCGCCCGGTGCCACCGAGACCGACCCTTGGAGCAGGTCCGCCTTGATCATCGCACCGCCCCCTCTCCGCGAATCGTAAGGCCAGGGGCGCCCAGGATCATCGGGGTGTCGTTCAGCTTCTCCAGCCGGACCCGGACCCGCCCATCTTCGCTCAGGAAGCCATCGGCGGCGCTCAGGGTGATCGCCGCTGTGGAGAACGCAAACGGCACCCAGGTCTGGTCAGGCCAGCGGTAGACGGAGACTGCGAGCGGGTTCCCCGCACCCTCTGATCCCTTATCCATGATCGGGACCTGCCATTGCATATCGATTACCCGTTTGACCAGTTCGGCCGGCACCGTGTGCTCCACCGTGGTGGACATCCCCTTCGCCATGCCCCAGCCCCACTGCATTGGCTGGTTCATGCCGACCGTCGAGTCGATCGCCCTTACGGGGACAAAGTCGGCGGAGAGTTGGAACGGGCCCTCGGAGAAGTCATAGGCCATGCGCTGCACGTAGAGCGACTCGCCGCTCGGCTCCACCACCTCGCCGTCCACCCGGACCGGCAGGCCGATCGAGTCGACCCAGCCGACCAGCACCAACCTGGGCTGATCCAGCGATTGCGCCCATGGCAGGAGGCTGGAGAGCAGCCAGGATGACTGCTGCCGCCGAATCCTGGCCATCTGTTCCGGCGTCGGCCCGCCCGGGCCGATCATGCCCGGATCGAGCAGCCGGCTGACCGCCTCAGCGACCCCGCCGACCCGTGAGTCAATCCCACTGGGCACCGCTGGCAGGACCACGGAGACCGCTGCGGCCGCACCCGGAGCCAGGTCGCCCAGCGGCTGGAAGTTGGGGCCGGCGACGAGGACGGCATCCCTCAGGGTGAACGGAAGCCCGTTGGTCACCTGGCCGGTCAGATACTGTCCATCGACAAGGAGGTCGCCCTGGGCCGTATTCGCCACCGGGAGGCTCCCCTCGGCGGTGACCGAGCGCATGACCCAATCGTTCAGCGGCCCCAGCTGCACGCTCCGCCCCAGCGTGATCTCAGACGTGCCCTGGGAGGGCTTGAACGGCACTCCCGAGTAGGCGACCGGCTGCACGGGAACGGCGGAGAGCAGGGCCCCGCCAACCTCGGCGGTGTGGGTGGAGCCAGGGGGCTGGTAGAAACCGGTCACGCTCCGGACCATGAGGGAGCGGCCGCCTGGCTGCCCCTCGATCACCCCGAAGCCGACCACGCTCACCTCGGCGGCCCGGTTCGCCTGCATGTAGGCGTAGGCCGACCCGGCTCCCGCCAGGGAGAGGAGCGGCAGGGTGAGCAGGGCCCAGCCCAGCCGCCGCAAGGACCGGAGCAGGAGCAGGTGGACGGGGCCGATCACCAGGGCATAGAGCCCGAGAATGATCAGCAACCGGTTGCTCGACCGGACCGGCTTGACCGGCACCTCCTGGAGCGCCTGTACCCCGACCGAATCGGGCCGGGTGGCCATGGCACCAACGGTAGCGCCCGGAATCAGTGTCCTGTCCCCGCTGGTGCGCAAGAGCTTCGTCATCACCTCGGGCAGACCAGCCCACGAGGCAAAGGGTTCCAGCGCCGGGTCGAAGGCAAGGAGGTGGATCCGACCGGCGCCGCGCCCCTGGCTGTAGACCAGCGGGATCTCGCCCTGAAGGTGGCCCACCTTCCACTGGGGCGCATCGATCTGGACCAACGGAGCGGTGCCGATGTCGGCCAACGACCGCTCCACAAGCACCGGCTGGCCGATGCCCAGCCAGGGGAAGAGCGGCTCCAGTCGGGCATACTCCGGGCCGCCAGCCAGGAGCAGCTTCCCGCCGTGCTCCACCCAGGTCTGGATCGCCTCCTGCTGCGGAGCGGGAAGCTCCGCCCAGGCCATGCGGTCCAGCAGGAGGGCATCCAGGTTCTGCAGGAGCACCGGCTCGCCGGGCATGCTCTGCGCCGTCAGCCGGATCAACCGGACCGCCTGCTGCCCCAGACTCAGCCCGCCCAGGGACGAGAGGTCAGCCGGCTCGACGCCCAGCACCCCCACCAACGCCTCCCAGGTCATCTCCAGGGCGGGCTTCGCCGCCGCGACGACCTCCTCACCCGCAACCAGTTGGACCGTGGGGACGGCGCCTGTCTTGACAGGCATGGAGAGCTGCACCTGCTTGGTCGCCCCCGCAGGAACGACCACGGGGTACTGGTAGATCGACTCCTGTCGATTCGGGCCCAGGTCGGCCAGAAGGCGGAACTGAAGGTGCCCGCTCCACTCCGGCCCGCTGTTGACGATGGTCGCCATGACCGGCACCCAGTAGCCAGACTTCGCCCGCCCCTCAAAGCCCGCCTCAAGGGTGAGCGAGAGCGCCGACCCTTCGGCGGCGGCGGCGAGCGGGACAGCCAGCGGCCCGGTCAGGAGAGCCATGAAGAGCGTCAAGGCGAGCAGGATGCGAATCAGGCCCGACATGGTTCCACCTACTTACACAGAGGAGTTGTTCTTGAGAGGGGTGATCTTCACGGTGGTCCGCCAGACCAGCAGAGCCATGATCGCCAGGGCGGTGAGGCAGAATTTCCACCAGATCGCTTCCTGCAGCTCCGGGGTCTTCAGGATCGGACCAAAGAGTTCGAGCATCTCGTTCATAGGCGGGCCGGCAGCGGCCGCCAGTCCGAAGAGCGGGTTGATATAGGCCAGGATCAGACCCCAGGTCGGCGCCTGCCAGTTCGGTCCCAGGTTGAAGACCTGGTAGACGAAGATCGCCAGGATCGGGGAGGCGATCATGGTCCCGATCGCCAGGGCGTAGGAGGTGACCACCGCCGCCTGGGTCCGCTTGAAGACGGCGCTGAAGTAGAGCCCCAGCGAGCCCAACAGCAAGACGGTCACCACGTAGATCAGGGCGGTCAGGAAGAGCCGGTAGAGGGAGAAGCCGCCGAAGAGGAAGAGCAGACCGTAGACCGGCAGGCTCGCGAACATGAGCAGGAGGGCGAACCCAACGGCGGCACCGAGCTTGCCGATCACCACCTGGAAGGGGCTCATGTGGGTGACAAGAAGGAGATCCAGCGTCTGCCGCTCCCGTTCACCGGAGATCGCTCCGGCGGTCAGACCCGGCGCCGCCAGGACCAGAAGCCCCAACTGCACCAGGGCGAGGGCGATGAAGATGATCGATGCCAGCTCCGGCGCAAAGGCGGCCGGCCCTTCGGTGCGGGAAAAGGCGTAGAAGATCAGGGCGGCGACGCTGCTAAGGAGCCCCACATAGGCGGTGACCAGGGCTGGCGCTCGCCAACCCCGCATGCGCACCCGGGCTTCACGGCGGAGGACCGGGTTGCGGAAGGTGGAACGGAGCACGTGCGGCACTCGCATTAGCCCTCACCTCCCGTGATCGCCATGAAGACATCTTCCAGCTTCGACTTGGCCTCGGCGTACTGAATCACCGGGACACCGGCCCGAACGAGGGTGGCCAGCAGGTCGATCGCGGCCTGGTCCTCCCCCTCCAGCACCACCCGAAAGCCTCCGTCTCCCAGTCTGACGTCGCGAACGCCGTTTACGTTTCGCGCCAGGGCCGCGGCAGCTTCTGGATCGCCTGCCACCTGCACCTCCATGATCCGGGCGCCCGCCTCGCGCTGCACCTCCTGGACCGGACCGCAGACCACCATCCGCCCGTCATTAATCATGCCGATATGGCTGCACATTTCGGAGAGCTCAGCCAGGATGTGCGAGGAGATCAAGATCGTCTTGCCCATGCGCTTCAGCTCCAGCAGGATCTCCCGCATCTCCACACGGGCGCGGGGATCCAGGCCAGATGCCGGCTCATCCAGAATCAGCAGGTCCGGGTCGTGCACGAGGCAGCGGGCCAGACAGAGCCGCTGCTTCATGCCGCGGGAGAGGCCGTCCACATAGGCGTCCTGCTTCTGGCTCAGGTTGACCAGCTCGAGCAGGTCGCCGATCAGCCGCTTCCGCCCCGCCGCCTCCACCTCGTGGCAGTCGGCGTAGAACTCCATGTACTCATAGACCTTCAGGTCGTCGTAGACGCCGAAGAAGTCGGGCATGTAGCCCATCTTCCGGCGGGCCTGCTGGGGATTGCGGAGCACATCCACCTCGCCCAGGAAGACCTGGCCGGCGGTAGGGCGGAGCAGGGTGGAGATCACCTTCATGGTGGTGGTCTTGCCTGCGCCGTTCGGACCCACGAAGCCAAAGATCGAGCCGGGCTCGACGCTGAAGGTGACCTCCTTGACCGCCTGGAAGGAGCCGTAGCTCTTCTGGAGTTTCTCCACACGCAGCATTAGCGGCTCACCCCCTTCACGGAGACGGTCGGCGGCGCGATCTCCACATGCTCTTTCGCCTCGTAGCGCAACTCGATCCCGCCCACCGGCGTGAGGTAGGCCTGCCAGTCGGGCACGGTGAACGGGGCGGCGCCAAAGGTGCGCCACTCACCGGTCTGCTGGTTCTTGACGGCGATCGTCAGGCTGGCCGGGTCGCCAAAGACGCTGGCGTAGAGCGTGACCGATTCCACCTGCGCTTCGACCAGCGGCGGGAGCATGAGCGAGAAGTGGTGGGTGCCCGGTCGGAGCAGGTAGCCGTTGCTGGACCAGTCGGTCTGCTTCGGGTCGACCGGCTGGCCCAGCACAACCCCGGCGGGGAGGTTGCCACCGCTGTCGCCGATCGGCATGGGCAGGACGGCATAGACCAGGTTCGCCCCGGTCACCTGCTTGCCCAACTCCGGCAGCGACTGGGCGACGGGCGGCTCATTGGCCCAGCCCATGAGCAGGATCCCGCTGGCGGCGCGGGTGGCGACCGACTCGATCACAAAGTCGCGCATCATACTCCGGCGGGCGGAGTCGGGGCTCTCATTGATTGGCAGCCCCCCTCTGATCACCACACTGCCGGGGCCCATGCGTGGGTCAAAGGTGGTGGGGCTCCCGTTCAGGGGAATGCGAATCTCCGCCGATGTCTCACCCGGCTCCAGCCGTTGCACAAGGTGTGCCGTGCCGCCAGCGATCACCACGACCTCTTCGACCGGGGTCTGCAGACCGTTGTGCACCCGGCCGGTCAGCCGGTTCGCCTCCAGCTTTGCATCCACCAATTCCAGGCCGCCTGTCACAGCGATATCATGCTCCATGCTGAAACCGCCCATGGAGTAATTGGTCAGATTCAGTAGCTCCAGGCTGGTCTGGTCACCCGCCACAACCCGTGCGGAGAGTCTGCCTGCCCCGACGCCCGGGCCGTTGTTGAACGGCTTCACCAGCTTGGCGTTCTCCAGGGAGATCGAGAGCCGCTCGCGGGTCGGGGCGTAGAGGCCGACGTAGGAGGTCATGGTGCCCGCCTTTGTGCCAGGGGAGAGCTCGGTCACCGTAATCAGGTGGCTGATCAGCGGTTCGACCCGCCCGAAGCCAATGAGATAGACCATGCCGACAAAGAGGACCGAAAGGGCGGGGATCACCGCCCAGCCCCATTCCCGCCGGTCCAGCCGCTTCAGGACCAGGTAGGTCACCGGGCCGACCAGGAGCATGTAGCTGCCCAAAATCGCCACGATCGTCCAGACCCCGGGCAGGCCCCAATCTGGGATCCGCTTCAAGGCCTCCTGGAGCATCCAGGTGCGGCTGTCCGGCCAATCCTGCACTCCACGGCCCACGCCGACCAGGACCCGGTTGTACAGCTCGGCCTGTCCCCCCCACCCCACGACCGGAGTAAGGCCGGGATCGAAGGCGACATACACGATATGGCCGGCACCCAACATGGCCGATGTGACCAGGGGAACCCCCTCGGACTCGACCAGGCTGTCGCCCTTGAGCAGCACGGCCTCGCTGACGCTCCCCCGACCGCTCAGCTCCTTGGTGGTCAGCCCCGCCAGCGGGTCGAGGGCGACCTCACGAACCCCGGTCACCTCAACGGGGAGAAGGCTCTCCGGCAGGGCGGCCATGGTTCGCTTCCACTCGGGACCGCCCGCCAGCAGGAGCGTGCCGCCCCGGCCGACCCAGACCTCCAGCGCCCGCAACTGCTCCGGGCTCAAGGTGGATGTGTCAAAGCGCGAGAGGGCGATCGCGTCATACCCCTGCAGCAGGGCGGCGCGATCGGGGAAGGTGGCGGCGTTCAACCGGACGACCTGGGTGGTCTGCAGCTGCCCGGACTTCAATTGATTCAAGGCGGGAATGCCCAGCTCGTCGTCGGAGAGAATGCCGATCATGGTGGTCTGCGGCGCCAGCCAGATCAGGTTGACCCGCTCGCGGTCAACCACCTGCCCGTCGGTTCGCAACTCTACCTGGATCGGTTGGTTGCCCATCGCCTCCAGGCTGACGGGGATTCGCTTTCGCCCGCCGGCCGGCAGGGTGATTGGGACCAGGTACTGGGGATGTGAGAAATCACCGGTGCTCTCGACCACCAGCTCCCCTTCCATCTCCCCGCCGAGGTTGGTCAGATCGACGACGACTGTCACCCAGCCGCCTTGCTTGACACGGCTCTCGTTGCTGACCTGCACGGTCATCTCCACTTGCGGGGCCGCCCATGCGGGCAGGGCGCCAGCCAGGAGCAACCAGATCAGAACCGCCCAGACTCCAAGGCGTCGCAAATGTACTCCTCCTACCTTGGTACTAACTAGCTACGCTAGATAAGACGGTCCGGCGGGCGATTTGGTTTTATCCGCAGGCGCACAATCGTTCGCCAAATACTGACGCAGTCGACAGCACCAGACGACAGGCAGATGCGGGTCGGGTTCATTTCGCGCCCATTCGCACCCATTCGCGCCCGCTTCCCTTCGAACCCCGGAGCAGTCGCGGTCCTTCGCGCTTGTTCGCGCCCCGCCGCGGTCACTTCCCTTCGGATCCCGGAGCGGTCGCGCTTTTTCGCGATCGGCCGCGCTCATTCCCAATCGACCGCGCTCACGTCCCTTCGGGTCCCGGAGCGGTCGCGCTCATTCGCCCTTTCTCCCGCTTTTTCGCGCTCGTTCCCGCCGAGTCGCCAAAGATCGCCCGTCCGATTTGCGGTGCACAAAGGGGCTGTCCCCCGGTCATCGGACGATGACCCAGGGACAGCCCCTCTACGCTAGCCGGACCCTACAGTGAGAAAGGCGGGTACTGATCGGTCAGCCCGAGCGCCCAGGACTGGACTCGGGTCATCCACCGCTGGAAGCCGAGCATGAACTCCCAGAGCCCCTTCGGATAGTTGCCCGTGAAGACCACGGCAAACCAGGCGACAAACATGACCAGCCACGCGCCGATCGAGAGGAACCAGAGGACGATCAGGTGCGGAATCAGCAAGAACGGCTTGAAGATCAGGAAGAACATCAGCAGCCGTGAGGACTGCTCAGGATAGCGGCCCGTCAGGTTGATCGGGTACTCGGCGCTCCCGCCGGAACCGTTGCCGCCCTTTGCGGCCTGCAGCCCGTGCTGATAACCCACATGGTAGCCCTGGGTGTAAGCCTGCTGGGTCTCGGGGGTGTTCATGGAACTCATGGGTGAACGGCTCCTTTCCGGGAGAGATGACCTCTCCCTGGAAGAATACGGCCCTCCTCCACAATCTCCCTGCTTCGCCTACCGCCCAGTTGCTGGCATCCTTGCGGGCCGTCGCGCCTCGTAGGCCGTGATCGCCGCCTCCTGCTGCAAGGTGAGGCCGATCTCATCCAACCCGTGCAGGAGCCGGTGGCGCCGGAAGGGATCGACGGCGAACGACAACTTCAGCCCGGCGTTGTCGGACACCGTGCAGGCCTCCAGGTCAACGGTGAGCTGGTAGCCCGGCTGCGCCGCACGGCTCATGAGCTCTGCCACCGCCTCCTCCGGCAGGACCACGGGCAACAGCCCGTTCTGGAAGCAGTTGTTGTAGAAGATATCAGCAAAGGACGGGGCGATCACCGCCCGGAACCCGTAGTCGGCCAGGGCCCACGGGGCGTGCTCCCGCGAGGAACCGCTGCCGAAGTTCCGCCCGGCGACCAGGATCGTGGCGCCCTCATACTGCTTCTGGTTCAGCACAAAGCTCGGGTTCAGGCCGCCGTCGGCCGTGAAGCGCCAGTCGTAGAAGAGGAACTGGCCAAAGCCGGTCCGCTCGATCCGCTTCAGGAACTGCTTGGGGATAATCTGGTCGGTATCCACATTCACCCGATCCACCGGCACCGCCAGACCGGTCTCACTCACGAAGGGCTTCATGCCACCCCACCGCCTTCCGACAGGAACTTACGCACATCGACAAAGTGGCCGGCGATCGCCGCCGCTGCGGCCATGGCGGGGGAGACCAGGTGGGTCCGACCGCCCTTCCCCTGCCGCCCTTCAAAGTTCCGGTTCGACGTAGCGGCGCACCGCTCGCCAGGCTGGAGGATGTCCGGGTTCATGCCCAGGCACATGGAGCAGCCCGCCTCCCGCCACTCGAAGCCCGCCGCCAGGAAGATCTCGTGCAGCCCCTCCGCCTCTGCCTGGTGCTTCACCAGGCCCGAGCCCGGGACCACCATGGCGCTGACCCCGGGCGCCACCCGCCGCCCCCTGGCCACGGCCGCCGCAGCCCGCAGGTCCTCGATCCGGCCGTTGGTGCAGGAACCAATGAAGACCCGATCGACCTTGACCGCCGTCACCGGGGTGCCCGGGGTGAGATCCATGTAGGCGAGCGCCGCCTCGGCCGCCTTCCGCTGGGCGGGGTCGTCGAAACTTGTCGGATCTGGTATGACCCCATCCACCGGGATGATCTGACCGGGATTGGTTCCCCAGGAGACGTTGGGAACGAGCCGGGTTGCGTCAAACTCGATCACCCGGTCGTAGGTAGCCCCTGGGTCGGTCGACAGGCTTCGCCAATCGGCCACCGCCTCATCCCACGCCGGCCCGGTGGGCGCATGGGCGCGACCCTTTACATAGGCGAAGGTGGTCTCATCCGGCGCGATCATGCCCGCCCGGGCGCCGGCCTCGATCGACATGTTGCAGACGGTCATCCGCCCCTCCATGGACAACGAACGGATCGCTTCGCCGGTGTACTCGATCACGTAGCCGGTGGCGCCGTCGGTCCCAATCTGCCCGATGATCCCCAGGATCAGGTCCTTCGCCGTGGTGCCCGGCGGCAGGGCGCCAACGACCCGCACCTCCATGGACTTTGGCTTCTGCTGGACCAGGCACTGGGTCGCCAGCACATGCTCCACCTCGCTGGTGCCAATGCCGAAGGCGAGGGAGCCAAACGCCCCGTGTGTCGAAGTATGGCTGTCGCCGCAGACGATGGTCATGCCCGGCTGGGTCAGCCCCAGCTCCGGCCCGATCACGTGGACAATTCCCTGCTGTGGGCTGTGCAGGTCATAGAGGGTGACTCCGAATTCGGCGCAGTTCCGCCGCAGCGCCTCCACCTGGCGAATCGAGATCTCGTCGGTCATCGGCCGGCTTCGCTCCCAGGTGGGAACGTTGTGGTCGGCGGTGGCCACGGTCAGGTCGGGCCGGCGTACGGGCCGACCGGCCATGCGGAGGCCGTCGAACGCCTGCGGGCTGGTCACCTCGTGAACCAGGTGCAGGTCGATATAGAGCAGGGCGGGCTTCCCCTCCTCCTGGGTCACTACATGCCGCTCCCAAAGCTTGTCGAACATTGTCTGTGGTGCCATGTCGATCACCTCTTGGATCCGTTATACCCGAACTTGCATCATATCTCCAAGATATGATATCTATGATGATGATAGGTTTTCACTATAGATGAGGTGCATGATCGATGGAACTGCATCACCTGCGCTACTTTGTGGCGGTGGCCCGCCTGGGAAGCTTCACCCGGGCGGCGGCGGAGACTCATGTGGCCCAGCCCTCGCTCAGCCAGCAGATCCGCCGGCTGGAAGAGGAGCTGGGCACCCCGCTCTTCGATCGGTCCCAGAGTCCGGTCCGCCTGACCGATGCGGGCGAAGCCCTGCTACCGCACGCCGAATCGATCTTGAAGCAGGTCGAACAGGCGAGCCTGGCGGTGGCGGAGCGGCTCGGGCTCCAGTCGGGTCGCCTGATCCTCGGCTCGCTCCCCATGACCGGCGCCCGACTGCTCCCCGCAGCGGTCGCAGCCTTCCGGCAGCGGTACCCCGGCGTCCAGGTGACCCTCCTGGAGGAATCGACCCGGCGGCTGACCGAGCTGACACTGGCGGGCGAGACGGACCTGACCCTGACCACGCTCCCCCTGGGCAGACCCGACCTGCAGGCACAGCACGTGCTGACTGAGGAGATCCTGCTGGCCGTGCCGCCCGGGCATTGGCTGTCGGGGGCCTCAAGCGCCGGTCTGCGGGACGTGGCTGGCGAGCCCTTCCTGCTAATGAAGCCGGGCTACGGCTTTCGCGACCTCTGCCTGAGCGCCTGCCGGACCGCCGGCTTCGAGCCGCAGGTCGCCTTCGAGTCTGCCCAGATCGAGACCCTCCAGGCGATGGTCGCCGCCGGACTCGGCGTGACGCTCGTCCCGCGCATTGCCACGGAGACGGAGCGGCGCCCCGCGCCGGTCTTTCTGCGGCTGGACGGGGAGCCGATCACCCGGACCCTGGTTCTCGCCTGGCGGCGGGACCGGCATCTGTCGGCGGCGGCGCATGGCTTCCTGGCGGTGACGCGCGATCTCTGGGGCGAGTCACATTTGCGAGAGGAGTAGAAAGATTGCTTGATGAATAGAGTAGGAGGCGCTTGCCGGGAGGAGGATCCCGCATGAAGGAGTCTGCCCTGCTCGAACGCTACGCCCTTGCCCTCGACCTCGTGCCGGACCTCGACCTGGCTGGCGACCTCTTCATGACCAGCCCCGACGCCGCCACACTGCTCCGACGGGCCAACCGCTGGCGGGAGCGGAACGGACTCCCACCTGTTGTCCGGCCATCCACCGTGCGCGCCCTGTCGGCGGCGGAGCAGGAGCACGCCTTGCACCTGATCCGTCGCGGCCGCCGCCGGCGCATGCTGCAGCGGGTGGGGGGCGCCCTGGTTATCATGATCCTGTGTGTGGCGGGGTTCCGCTTGCTCCCGGAGGCCTCGGTCACTGGTCTCGCGGCAGATCCGATCTTCAGCGGCACTCCCCTGGAGCGAGCCACCCACCCTGACGGGTTTCGCATCGCCGTCTACAACGTGGAGGCGGATCCCGGGTCGGTCACCGTCTGGTGGTCCGCCACCGGGCTGGGGACGGAGCGGGCAGCGGCGCAGGTTAAGCCTCGCCTCATGCTCGACGCGCCAACCGGCGAATGGCTACTACCTGCCGAGCAGGAGACCGGTGATCTGCAGGGGCGCCTGGTGGCACGGACCCGGTTTACGACCTTCGTCACGACAGAGCGAACCGCCTTGTTCGCCTTCACCGAGCAGCCTGCCACCGAACCTACCTGGCTCCTCCGGCTGCCTTTGGCGTGGGGGGAGGACGAATCGGCCCAGGTGGTCCCCCTGGACCAGTCGATCACCAGAGGGCCGGTTACGGTCCGGCTACTGAGCCTGACGCGGGGCGGGAGCTACACCCAACTCCGTTACACCGTGGACGCCCCGAGCGGCGAGCGACCGCCCAACCTCTATGGGCTGCGAGCCAGCAACCTCACGCTGGAGCGGAAGAGGCCGGTCACAGAGGAGGCTGGCGTCCTGGTGGCCACCTTTGAGCCGCTCCCCGCCGGGACGACACAGGTGAGACTGCTCTTCACCCCGGTCATGATCACGTTGCCACCGCGTACATATGCCATTCCCGGCGATCCGGCGATCGAGCTCTACACAAGGACCGAGGATCTCGCGACCCTGGTCGCGGTCGTGGAGCTGGATACGTGGGGGGCCGCCGCCTCCGCCACCCTCGTGGGAGAGAACGGGGTGCGATACCCGGCCGATCTCTCCTTCCAGATCGAGGGGACTCCGGCGAAGAACCGGATTCTGGTCCGGGCCGGAGGACTCCCGCCGGGCGTGGCCATGCGGAGCCTGACCCTTGAGTTCCTCCGCCGATCGCTCGACTTCCGGCCCTCCGTGGAACTGCCCCCCGATAAGGCAACAGGACCCGGCGACTAGCGCCGGGTCCCTTCATCGTTCTGATATCGCCTTAGCCGTTCAGCCAGGCAGCGATCCGCTCCGCCACCTGCGCCGGGGTGAAGCCGAACTTCTCCTCCAGCACGCCGGCGGGCGCCGAGGCGCCGAAGTCATCATGGCCGATCGCCAGGCCGTCGCGGCCCACGAAGCGGTACCAGCCGTCGGTCTTGCCAGCCTCGATCGATGCGATCCGGCCGACCAGCACCTGATCCTGATACGCCTTCGGCTGTTTCTGGAAGAGCTCGACCGATGGCATGGAGACGACCCGAATCGTGATCCCCCGCTCCGCCAGGAGCTTCTGGGCTGCGAGGGCGGTACCGACCTCGGAGCCGGTGGCGATCAGGGTGGCGGCAGCGTTCGCCGCGTCGCTGATCACGTAGCCACCCTTCCAGACATCCCGATTCTGGAAGCCGGCCGGGCGGGTGAGGAGCGGCAGGTTCTGGCGGGTCAGCGCAAAGACCGTCGGCTCCTTCGCCTGCATGAGGGCGTAGGCCCAGGCCATCGCCACCTCCAGCCCGTCGGCCGGGCGGAAGAGGGTCAGGTGCGGGATCATGCGGAGCGACCAGATCGTCTCAATCGGCTGATGGGTCGGGCCATCTTCGCCGAGGTAGAAGGAGTCGTGGGTGAAGACGAAGATCGAGGGCAGCCCCATGAGGGCAGCCAGCCGGATCGGCGGCCGCATGTAGTCGGCGAAGACCAGGAAGGTGGCGCCATAGGAGCGGAAGCCGCCGTGGAGCAGGATCCCGTTGACGATCGAGCCCATGGCGTGCTCGCGAACGCCGAAGTGGAAGTTCCGCCCCGCCCAGGAGCAGTCATAGTGACCGATCTTGGCGCAGGGACCGACATCGCCGGCGCCCTTGATATAGGTGAGGTTCGACTCAGCCAGGTCGGCGGAGCCGCCCACCAGCGAGGGCACGAGGGCGGCCGCCCGCTGAATGGCCATCTCGGAGAGCTTCCGGGTGGCGAGGGGCTTGTCGCTCCTGGTAGCCTCAACCAGCTGCTCGTCCAGGTCGGCGGGGACCAGCAGGTTCATGTGCTGCTCCCAGACCTGGAACTTCGCCGGATTGGCCTGCTTCCAGGCATCGAACCCCTGCTGCCAGGCCCGAGCCTGGGCCTGCTTCTGCTCCTTCAGCTGGGCGAAGAAGGCGCGGACCTCATCCGGCACGGTGAAGGGCTCGTGGGTCCAGCCCAGGGCCTCCCGGGTCAGCTTCGCCTCGTCAGGGCCCAGCGGGGCGCCGTGGGACGACTCCTTGCCCGCCTTGTTGGGCGAGCCGTGGCCGATCACGGTCCGAGCGATGATCAGCGAGGGCTTTCCGGTCTCGGCCTGGGCCGCGCGAATCGCATCCGCGATCTCGGCGTGGTTGTGGCCGTCGGCGTGCAGCACCTGCCAGCCGTAGGACTCGAAGCGCTTGGCCACATCCTCCGTGAAGGAGATATCGGTATTGCCCTCGATCGAGATCTCGTTGTCATCGTACAGGAAGATCAGCCGGCCAAGCTTCCAGTGGCCAGCCAGCGATGCCGCCTCGGCCGCCACGCCCTCCATGAGGTCGCCGTCGCCACAGATCCCGTAGATATAGTGGTCCACCGGCTGGAAGTCGGGGGTGTTGACCCGGGCGGCCATCATCTCAGCGGCGGCAGCCATGCCGACCGCATGGGCAATGCCCTGGCCCAGCGGGCCGGTGGTCACCTCGACCCCAGGGGTGTGCCCGAACTCCGGGTGGCCCGGCGTCCGGCTGCCCCACTGGCGGAAGGACTTGATCTGCTCCATATCGAGGTCGTAACCGGTCAGGTGCAGCAGCGAGTAGAGCAGCATGGAGCCGTGGCCGTTGGAGAGAATGAACCGGTCCCGGTTCGCCCATGTCGGGTTCGCAGGGTCGAAGCGCAGGAATTGGCTCCAGAGGACGAAGGCCATGTCGGCGCCGCCCATGGGGGCGCCCGGGTGGCCGGACTTCGCCTTCTCGACCGCATCGACCGAGAGGAACTTGATCGCGTTGACACAGGCCTGACGCAGTTCCGGGGACAGATTCACGAGTTCCACGATGACGAGGGCCTCCCTTTTGAAGCAGTCCAGTGAGTGAATGGTGCAGTACCCCATCTACCTTACCATCATCTCCCGCCCAGGGGAAGACGGATTGCAGTCATGTCTTTAGTATGCGCGCCCCAGCGGATTGCAAGCCCCCCGGCAGGAATGTGGGCATAGGTGTCTAATCCCAAGAGAATCTCAGCGAGAGGAATCGACGACTGTTGCCCACAATGCAGTACTTGGTGCGGATTCTCTGGTTCTATGTTGGGCTCGCAGTCTGCTCCCTCGGCATCGCCCTGGTGATCAAGCCAGCGGTCGGTGCGGCGCCCTGGGATATCTTCCACCTGGGCGTCTCGGCCCGGATCGGCGTGGCGTTCAGCCTGGTCGTGCAGTTGACGGGCGTGGCGATCATCCTGCTGGACCTGGCGCTGGGGATCAAGCCGGGGCCGGGCATGTTCCTGAACATGCTCTCCGTGGGGCCCATGGTCAGCCTGATGCTCACCCTGCTGCCGACGCCCCAGGCACTGGTTTCACGCTGGCTGATGCTGGCGCTGGGCATCCTGCTCTCGGGGATCGGCACAGCGCTCTACGTGAGCGCCGACCTGGGTCCAGGCCCGCGCGACGGGTTCATGATCGGCCTGACACGCAAGACGGGCCTGCCCGTCGCGGTGATCAAGAACGCGATGGATCTGGTGGTCGCCCTCTCCGGATGGCTCCTGGGCGGGCCGTTGGGCGCCGGCACCCTGGTCGTCGCCCTGGGCTTGGGGCCGGCGGTGCAGTTCGGCATGTACCTGGTCCGGCGGCTCGCAGCCTACAAGCCCTTCACGAGTTTTGTGCGACCGGTTGCCCTGAAGCGATAGCCTCATTACATGCGAGAACCACCCCGCCGGTGCTGTGGCAGGGTGGTTCTTGACTTAGTTGCCCTGGAGCTTCTCCCGCAGCCTGAGCCCGGTCGCCTGTGCGGCCAGGATCTGCCCCGCCAGCCGGGCGGCGTGGGCACCGGCCTCCACCGGCGGGATTCCGCCCCGGTGAATGTTGGAGATCAGGCTGCGGTCCGACTCCTTCATGCCCAGCCGGGGCCGGTAGCCGAAGTAGGCGCTCATCGACTCGGCGGAGGCGAGGCCCGGCCGCTCCCCGACCAGCTCGACGATCAGGTCGGGCTGCAGAATCTCGCCGACATGGTCCATGACCGCCACCCGCCCCAGCCGGACAAAGATCGGTGTTCCGGACTGGATTCCCTGCTGTCGGAGCCCCAGTGCGAAGGCCTGCAGGAAATCCATGGCGTTCGCCTCGATCGCCGAACCGCTCAGCCCATCGACCACGAGGACCTGGACCGTCGCCCCTGCGGGAGCCTGGCTGCGGCAACGCTCCTCCGATTCGGCCGAGAGCCGGCGCCCCAGATCAGGTCGCAGCAGGTAGGTCCGGCGGTCGCCCGCCCGGGTCTCAAGCCGAACGGCGCCGAGTCGCTGCACGAACGCATCGGCCACCTCGTGGAAGATCGCGTCTCGCGCCGCGGCATGGTCCATGCGGAAGGTGAGCCACGAGGCGGTGTCATAGCGCGGGCCGGCTCGGCCAACGCTAATCCGAGCGGAGGTGGTACGCTGCAGCTCGGCCATGGCCTCCGGGTTCTGCCAGTTCGTCATCGCCTCCGCCCCCCTACTTGAAGAAAATCGTCGGGTCTCCGGCCCGCTCCGTCAGTCGACCGTCTCGCATGAGCCCCATCGACTCCAGCCAGGCCTCGAACTCGGGCGCCGGGCGCAGGCCGAAGAGTTCCCGCAGGGCGGCGGTGTCGTGGAAACCGCTGGACTGGTAGTTCAGCATGACATCATCACCCTGGGGGACCCCCATGAAATAGGTACAGCCCGCTGCCGTCAGCAACACCTCGAGGTTCTCCAGGTCATTCTGGTCCGCCTCCATGTGATTGGTGTAGCAGACATCCACCCCCATGGGCAGCCCGGTCAGCTTGCCCATGAAGTGATCCTCCAGGCCGGCGCGGATCACCTGCTTCGCATCGTACAGGTACTCCGGTCCGATAAAGCCGACCACGGTGTTGACCAGGAAGGGCTGGTACCGCTTCGCCAGGCCGTAGCAGCGGGCCTCCAACGTGACCTGGTCCACGTTTCGATTCGCCTCGGCCGACAGCTCGGAGCCCTGCCCGGTCTCAAAGTACATCACATTCGGGCCGGCCACCTTCGCCTGCTCCCGTGCAATGGCGTAGGCCTCATCCAGCATGGCGACCGAGATCCCGAAGGAGTCATTCGCCGCCTGGGTACCCGCCAGGCTCTGGAACATGAGCCCGAAGGGGGCGCCCTGCTCGGCCGCCCGCATCATCGTTGTCACGTGGGCCAGGACGCAGGTCTGCGTCGGGATCTGCCAGGTCTGAACAAATTCGTCCAGGGCGCGCAGGACCTGGGTGACGCTCTGCACCGTGTCGTTCACCGGGTTCACCCCGATCACGGCATCGCCAATGCCGTAGGCGAGCCCAGCCCGGGTCGATGCCAGGATGCCCGCCACGCTGTCGGTCGGGTGATTGGGCTGCAACCTGGCCGCCAGGACCCCCTTCTGCCCAAGGCTGGTGTTGGCCCGCGCAATCACCCGCATGCGGGCGGCGGCGTAGACCAGGTCAAGGTTGGACATCAGCTTGCAGACCGCGGCGATCATCTCGCTGGTCAGCCCCCGCCGCAGCCGGGCCAGTTCATCGGGCTGCGTTCGATTATCGAGCAGCCACTCACGCAGTTGTGCCACCGACCAGTCCCGGATCCGGGTGAACTCGGCGGGATCCACCTGCTCCTCAATCACCCGCGAGACCTCATCCTCCTCCGGCGGGATCAGTGGGTGCTCCCGAATCTGCCCGAGGGTCAACTCGGAGAGCACGGCCTTGGCCGCGATCCGCTCTGCCACCGACTCAGCGGCCAGTCCGGCCAGCGCATCGCCACTCTTCTCCTCGTTGGCCTTGGCCATTACCTCACGCAGGTCACGGAACTGGTACTGCTCACCCCGAAGCCTCACGGCCAACTTCACGAACTCACCCCCTCCTCCCCTGCGAAAACCAACGTCTTCACGACCACCGGCAGCACACTGTCTCGGGCGAGCGGCCGCCCGATATCCAGGTAGCTCCCCTCGGAGACGGCCACCTCATCCAGCGCGATCACCTGTCGAACCCCGGCGGTCTGGAGAATCAGCCCCAGCGCCGCTGCGATATCCTGCTCGGCCACGATCACCAGGGGGTGCGCTCGCTCCGGCAGGCCAGACTGAATCCGGTCGGCCAGGCTGTTCAGGGCGGCGAATGTGACCTCCGGCAGGCGACCGATGTGAAGAGCGAAGGGGCCATCGGCCGCGTACCGGGCAATCTGCTTGCGCACCCATTCGGTGGATGAGCCATGCGGATCAAAGCTGACCACAGGTATGTTGGTCAAGGGCAGGACCGTGGGATCGGCAAGGTGGATGGTGCCACCGCTCAGTTGGAGGCTGTGAACGCCCACCCCGATCACGGTGGCGTAGGTGGTCTCCTGGGCGGGAACCCAGCGAAGCCCTCGCCGCTGCAAAGCGGGGACGAGCGCCCAGCCAATTGCCGGTCCCAGATCGCCGAAGCGCATCACCGCCGATGGATCGAACCGCTCACCGACGAAGGCCCCAACCCCTCCCGATACCCAGACCTCATCGATCCGGGTAGAGCGAGGAAGGGCAGGTCCGTCATAGAAGCCAGCAGCAGGTGCTGGCTCCCCGACCAGAGCACCAGCCAGCAGATCGGCGATCCGCTCGCCCGCCAGGCGCAGCGATGCCCCATCGACGCTCTGTCCGGGGGAGAGCGCTGGCAGCACCAGCCTGCTGAGCGGTGTCATCCGTGCGATGCTGCATCCGGACGGATCGATGTCGAGGGTCACCGCCCGGCCACCCAGGTTGACACACGCGGTCTCAATGACCTTTCCCTGCCCAAAGATCGCGATGTTTGTCGTTCCCCCGCCGATATCCACCGAGGCTACGTTTCCGCCGATCATGGCCGATCGGGCCGCTGCGCCCGAACCACGGGCGGCCAGGATCGCTTCAAGATGCGGTCCGGCGGTTGCGACGACGAATGAGCCCGCCTGGTTGGCCAGGCTCATGGCAAGTCGGCGGGCGTTCTCCTTCTGTGCGGCCTCCCCGGTAATGATCACGCCGCCACTCTCAACCATTCGCCGGTCGATGGCCGCCTCGGCATAGGCGTTCTCGAGGTAGGCGTTCAGGCGGGCTTCGTCCAAGTGCCCTCCCGCCGTTGGGGTTTCATGCAGCCGCCCGCGGTAGAGTACGGATCGGGAGGCGATCCTGAGCCGGGACGGCCCTGGGATCACGCTCGCATCCTGGAGGACAAGGCGGCTCAGGATGATCTTTGTCGTGGCCGTTCCCACATCCACCCCGACACTGATCAGTGTACGGTCGGCCATCCCGCACCTCCCATGCCAGATTTGTCTGATGATGAGTTCGAATGTTGCGAACTCGTTTCCTCTTTTCCGCCGTGAAGGACGCGAAAAACCCGCTGCTCGCGCAGCGGGTTTTTCCGTAGGGTTCGCACCCTCAAAACTGAACAGTGGTGTGTGTGCAAGCTCACGTGATAATCTCTTGTGGATCAAGCCCTCGGCCGATTAGTACCGGTCCGCTCCATGCATTACTGCACTTCCACTCCCGGCCTATCTACCTGGTAGTCTTCCAGGGGCCTTACTACTTTCGTATGGGAGATCTCATCTTCAGGACGGCTTCGCACTTAGATGCTTTCAGCGCTGATCCGTTCCGGCCATGGCTACCCAGCGAT
>Ga0196970_1000299_pt1 | contig 67927 bp, 66 predicted proteins | sample S1v_513CmetaG_FD_148672 | JGI IMG/M metagenome (GOLD analysis project Ga0196970, IMG submission 148672) | Soil microbial communities from Anza Borrego desert, Southern California, United States - S1+v_5-13C | ecosystem: Environmental > Terrestrial > Soil > Desert | place: USA: California...
GCGCCGATCGGAGCCGGACCTCGAACGCTCGTTCGCGGCTCCGATCGTGCGCATGGGTCCCACTCGCCGGGCGCCCCGCAAGGGGGGTGCAGGGGGGATGCCCAATCAAATTAATTCAATGCAGCCCGATGCACCTCGTCAGGTGTTCGCATCTGCAAGGCACTGTGCGGACGGCGCGTGTTGTAGAGATGGATTCCTTGCGGTGCAGCACGGCGCGCAGCAGCTTTACTCGGAAACTCAACCCCCAAGCCATACTCCTGCTTCAGAATCCCATTCATCCGCTCAGCCAGCGCGTTCTCAGCACAGTGGTCAACTTCCGTCATGCTGATCTGCAATCCCCGCTTCTGCAGCAGATTCACATACTCGTGACAGCAATACTGGCTGCCTCGGTCAGAGTGATGAATCGGTTTGCTGCCCTCAGGCAGCCCAGCCAGCGCTTGCTCAAGCGCACGCACGCAGCCCACCGCCTCCAAACTGTCCCCAACATGCGAACCTACAATCTTGCGCGAATACTTGTCCGTGATTAACGCCATGTAGAGAAACCCTTCCGCAGTCCGCAAATAAGTCAGATCGCTCACCCAAACTTCATCGGGCCCCTTGACCTCCTTGTCTTTAATCACATTCCCAAACCGCGCCAGGGTATGATACGACTGCGTCGTCTGCGGATACAGAGCCCGCACCGGCTCCAACAGCAGATCGCGTTTTCCCAGCTCCTCGAACATCCGGTCACGTCCTATTTTCACTCCCGCCGCCTTCAGTTCCCCCTTCAACATGTGGTGGAGCTTGCGCGTGCCCAGTCGCGGCTGCAACTGCCGTTCCCGCCGCACCAGTTCGGCCGCCAGATCACCGTCCACATTGCGGCGCTGGCGCTGCTTGCGACGTGCATAATAGTTCTGCCGCGTCATCCCCAGACGCCCGCACACCGAACTCACACTGACACCCTCAAGCCGCTCGCTGGCCTCTAGCGCCTTGTGCGAAGCTGACCAACGGCTTTTTTTTTGAACTCCCCCACGTCAATCCCCGCTCGCTCACATGCCAGCTCCGTGTAGGCCCGCTCCAAAGCCAAATCAATGTTCGTGTCGGCAAGCGCGCTTTCCAACTTGCGCACCCGATCCCGCAATCGCTTCACTTCGCTAATCTCTTCTGGTTTTTCCACTCGAATCCTTTTTCCTCGACTGCCATTGCCATACTTCCGCACCCACTTCAAAACCGTGGCATTGCCCTTGATCCCATACTTTCGCCGCACGTGCTCCAGCGGCAAATCCTCCGCTTCAATCTTCTGCACAACGCCCATCTTGAACGCCTCGCTATACCGAATACCATGATTTTGCCCTGCTCGTTTTGCCATATGAGTGACAACCTATTTCAGGACCGGACCACGTCACCCTCTCCCCCAGCCCCTCCCGCTCCTGTGTCGCGGGCGAGGGGAGGCTTTCCGTTTTTCTCAGTGCGCTTTGCGATCCCGTTCGCCAAACTGCCGCGGCATGACCAAACGATTCTATATCACCACGGCCATTGATTACGTCAATGGCCAGCCGCATCTCGGCCACGCATACGAGAAGGTGATTGCCGATGTGATCGCCCGCGCGCAGCGCAGCCTCGGCGCCGAAGTGTTCTTCCTCACGGGCCTCGATGAACACGGCCAAAAGGTCGAGCAGGCTGCCCTCGCCCAGCAGAAAACGCCGCAAGCCTACTGCGATGAACTTGCCGCCATTTGGAAGACGTTTGCAGGCCGGCTGAACCTCTCGAATAACGACTTCATCCGCACAACGGATCAACGCCATCAGAAAGTCGTCCAGGCATGCCTCGACAAGGTCAACGCGGCAGGACACATCTACAAAACCACTTACAAAGGCTTCTACTCCACCCGGGAGGAAACATTCCTGACGGAAAAGGATCGCCGGCCCGATGGCACCTTCGATCCCGCCTACGGCAATGTCGTGGAATTGCAGGAGGACAATTATTTCTTCCGGCTCAAAGACCAGCAGCAATGGCTGATCGACTACATCGAGCAAAATCCATCCTTCATCTTCCCGAGCTATCGCCGCAACGAGGTCCTGGGGTTTCTGAAAAACAACACGCTCGAGGACCTTTGCATCAGCCGCCCCGTGTCGCGGTTGAATTGGGGCATTCCGCTTCCGTTCGATTCCAACTATGTCACCTACGTCTGGTTTGATGCGCTGGTGAATTACATCAGCGTTCCTGCCGATCATGCCGATCCCGCCATTGCACAGGCGCTTGGCTCCGCAGCGCCACAGCCGGCCCATCCCGCGCAGGCACTCTGGCCCGCTGACATCCATGTGATTGGCAAGGACATCCTGAAATTTCACGCGGTATATTGGCCGATCATGCTGAAGGCCCTTGGGCTGCCATTGCCGCGGAAGCTCGTGGTTCACGGCTGGTGGCAGAAGGACGGCCAGCGCATGAGCAAGAGCACGGGGAACGTCGTGGATCCCGTGGCTGTCATTGACGAGTGGGGCGTTGACGCCTTCCGGTTTTACGCATTGCGCGAACTCGCTGTTGGACCCGACGGCAACTGGACTGATTCCGGATTCAAGGCGCGCTATTCCGCTGAACTCGCAAACGGTTTGGGAAATCTCGTGAATCGTTCGCTTTCGATGCTGAAGAGGTATCGCCAAGGCATGGTCCCTGCCCTTTCCAACGAACTGCAGGGCGATGCGGACAAGGCGGTTTCTGAAACGCGGCGTCAGTTGGAGGAACTTGAGCTCCAGGGCGCGCTGCAAACGATCTGGTCGCTGATCACGCGGGCGAATCAATACGTCGATCAAACCGCGCCGTTCAAGCTTGCAAAGGATCCTGCGCAGGCGGGACGGCTCGACGAGGTGCTGTATAACCTTGCGGAAACGTGCCGCATCCTGGCGCTGCTCCTCTGGCCGTTCATTCCAGACACGGCCACGAAAATTTTTCGTCAGCTGGGCCTCACCGAAGAGCCGCACCAGCTCGCTGCGGCCGCGTGGGGCGGACTTGCCGCGGGTCACGAAATCACTGATCCCGTGCCCTTGTTTCCCCGCAAGGACGTATGAGCGCGGGTTTGGATAGGGTCGATCCCTACCGTGACCCACGCCGAAATGGAAGCCACTGTGTGCGGCGGCGCGCCTGCCCCGCGCCTCTCCAACCATGAACGAAGAGTTTCCCATTCTTATCGCCGAGCAGAACGAGAATGACGTCCTGCTGATGCAGCGGGCGTTTCGCGTTGCTGGTTTCAAGAACCCATTTCACATCAGCCACAGCGGCACGGACGTTGTCGATTACCTCAAAGGCAATCCGCCGTACGCGGACCGCGAGAAGCACAAGTTTCCGCGCCTGCTGATGATGGCGTTGAAAATGCCGGAAATGGATGGGTTCGAGCTGCTCGCGTGGCTTCAGAAGCACAAGGAATGCAACGTAATCCCGCGCATTGTCTTCAGCGCATCGGACCGCGAGGAAGACGTGCTAACCGCGTACCAACTCGGGGCCAATTCTTACATCCTCAAGCCAATCGGCTTCGACGCCATGGTGAAGACGCTGCAGTTGGTGTTTGCCTATTGGGACATGTGCCGCAAACCGAAGCTGCCGCCGAAGTGCTGAACGAGTGCTCGCGCTTTGAAGCCTGCAGGTATTCCTGCTGTGCCAAATCTAGAAGCCGGTACTGCCGGTTTCCCCTCCCACGCCATTGACAATCGTCGTCCGCGCTCCTATTTCGATCCCGTCATCATAACAACAAATCTGATCACCATGAAAACAACTGCGCTCCGATTCGCAATTGCAGCCCTTTCCACAACAGCGGCGTTGAACGCTGCACACGCTCAGGAAACCCGTTTTTACATCCGAGGCGACGTTGGCGGCACGTGGAGCCCCGACGCGGAATTGAAGGAATTCTTTGGCTCAACCGGCGGAGGCCGCAGTGTGGAGTTCGATCCCGGCGCGCGCTTTGGAATCGCTGGCGGATATCAGCTGACAGACTGGTTCGCACCCGAAATTCAAACCGGATTCATGGCTGCCGGAATTCATTCGATCACGGACGCCGACCGCGTTGACGCGGTGTTCTCGCAGGCCCCGCTGCTGGGAAATCTTCGGTTTCAATGGCCGACGCAATGCCGATTCACTCCGTATGCGGGAGGAGGCGCGGGCGTTTCGTTTTCGACGCTCGCGGTCGACGACATCGTCCTCGACGGAACCCGCATTGATGGCAGCGAGGTGGACGCGGTGTTCGCATACCAGGCGTTTGGCGGGATTCGTTACCAGTTGAATGACCGCATGGGTTTGAGTCTTGAGTATCGGTATTTTGCAAGCTGCGCCCCTGAATGGGAGGCCGACAATCTGCCCGGCGAAATTCGATTCGGTGAAATCGAAACTCATTCAGTCAGCATCGCCTTCGACTTCAAATTCTGAGTCCGAACCGCCGTGGTCACCTTCGGCAACCTTGGATCGGGTCGCGGATTAAAATGGAAAATGGACAACAAACAATTGCGGACGATACAGTCCGGGCGATGTCGCTCTCGAACAAGCCGCTCACGATTGCGGGCAAGACCTTCCAGTCGCGCCTGATTCTGGGCACGGGAAAATTTTCGTCGCCTGAAGCCATGCGTGATGCATTGGCCGCCAGCGGTACTGAAATGGTAACCGTGGCCCTGCGCCGCGCTGACCTCAGCGGGAAGAAGGATCCCTTTGCCAACATCCTGGAATTTGTTGACCCTAAGAAGTACCTGCTCCTGCCGAACACCAGCGGCGCCATGAATGCCGAGGAGGCGGTGCGTCTCGCGCGGCTGGCCGCCGCCGCAGGCCTTCCTAAATGGGTGAAGCTCGAGATCCACCCCGACCCGCGCTACCTGCTGCCCGATCCAATCGAAACCTTGAAGGCGGCTGAGATTCTTGTGAGGGAAGGATTCACGGTGCTGCCGTACATCAACGCGGATCCCGTGCTGGCGAAGCGGCTTCAGGATGTGGGCACCGCGACCGTGATGCCGCTCGGTTCGCCCATCGGTTCGAATCGCGGCATTCAGACCCGCGACCAGATTCGAATCATTCTGGAGCAGGCGACGGTTCCAGTGGTGGTCGATGCAGGGATTGGCGCGCCGAGCCATGCCGCCGAGGCATTGGAGATGGGCGCGGACGCCGTGTTGGTGAATACCGCGATTGCGGTCGCTGCGGATCCCAACCGAATGGCGGTCGCGTTCCGAATGGCTGTTGAAGCAGGGCGCGCCGCCTACGAATCGGGCCTCGCCGCGACGCAGGAAACCGCCAGTGCCACCAGCCCCCTCACGGCATTCCTGGACTGATCGCGCATGCAACGTAATTCCCTTTCGCCTCGCCGCGTGCGCCAGATCCTGGAGCAGGCAAGCAGCACGCGCGTGCTCGTCATCGGCGACCTGATGCTCGATCACTTCATCTGGGGCAGCGTCGCCCGCATCTCGCCGGAAGCGCCCGTTCCCGTGGTTGAATTCGAGCGAGAGAGCTTCATGCCCGGCGGCGCCGCCAATGTCGCGCGCAACCTGACCGCGTTGAACGTGGCCGCAGAACTGTTCGGCAGAGTCGGCAACGACGAAGCGGCGGGGCATCTGAAGCGGCTTCTCGTTGAACAAAGGATCGGGTGCAGTGGAATCGTGAGTCGCCGCTCCCGTCCCACCAGCCTCAAAACGCGCATCGTTGCGCACAAGCAACAGGTCGTCCGCATCGATCGTGAAAGCCGTGATGGCCTGGAGGAGGGACAACGGAAACAGCTCCTGGCGCGGGTCCAGTCCGAGTTGCGTCGCGCGGACGCTGTCATTGTCGGCGATTACGGAAAGGGCGTAGTGAGCCAGGCGTTGTTGGACGAGGTGAAAAAGCTCTGCCGCAGCCATGGAGCCTGGTTGAGTCTCGATCCAAAACCCGTTCACCTGTTGAATTTGAACGGCCTTTCCCTGATCACGCCGAATCGGAAGGAAACGTTCGAACTCGCGAATCTTCCAGACGAAACGCGCGCGGCGGATCCGCTGGCCGACAAGAATTTGCTGCGGGCGGCCGATTGCCTGCTGCGCGAACTGCGGCCTGTCGTGCTGCTGATCACGCTCGGCGAACTCGGCATGCTCATGTGCCAGCGCGATCACCCGCCGGTGCATATTCCGACCGTCGCGCAGGAGGTCTTCGACGTGTCCGGCGCGGGCGATACCGTGATCGCGACGTTTACCCTGGCAATCGCCGCAGGAGCTTCGCCGCTCGAAGCCGCCATCCTCGCGAACCATGCGGCGGGAATTGTGGTTGGGAAAATTGGCACTGCGACGGCCGCCGTCGATGAACTCGTTGCCAGCTTTCGAAGAGCATGAACACCGCGAAGATGACATGGGAATCGATTCACGCAATGAAGCCGCGTGGACGGCGGATTGCCGCGCTCACGGCGTACGATTTTCCAATGACGCGATTGCTCGATGAAGCCGGGATCCCGCTTCTCCTTGTCGGTGATTCGCTTGGCATGGTGGTTCTCGGTTATCCCGACACGACGCATGTCACGATGGATGAAATGCTGCATCACACCCGCGCCGCCGCCCGCGCGAAACCTTCCGCGCTGCTCGGCTCCGACCTTCCCTATCGCAGCTACGACACGCCCGAACAGGCTGTCGCCAATGCCCGGGCACTGGTTGCTGCGGGCGCCGAATATGTGAAAGCCGAAGGGGGCCGCGAAATCCTGCCGCAGGTCCTCGCCATCCGTGCCGCAGGCATCCCGTTTGTTGGCCATATTGGAATGCTGCCACAGCATGTCGTCGAGGAGGGAGGCAAGTATCGGATCAAGGGGCGCGATGATGCGGGGCGCTTGAAACTGCTCGACGACGCGGCAGCGCTGGCTGAAGCGGGAGCGTTTGCGGTGGTGCTGGAACTTGTCACGCCGCCTGTCGCCTGGGAAGTGACGGAACGTTTCCCATTCGCAACGATCGGCATCGGGTCGGGGCCCGATTGCGATGGACAAATCCTCGTGACACACGATCTCATCGGCGCATTTCCATGGTTCACGCCAAAGTTCGTCACGCCCGCTGTGCGTACAGGGAACGATATTCGCGCCGCTGTTCAAAACTGGCGGACGAACCTGGAAGCTCCCCGAAACGTTGCATGAAAGCGAAACGACTGACACACATTGACCGAAGCGGGGATGCGATGATGGTCGACGTTTCCAGCAAACCTGTGATGACGCGCGAAGCCGTGGCGCGCGGGGAAATTCGATTGCAGAAGTCGACGATTGCGTTGATCGATTCTCAAGTCATGGCCAAGGGCAACGTGCTCGCGGCGGCAAGACTGGCTGGCATTCTCGCCGCCAAGAAAACCGGCGAACTCATCCCGCTCTGCCATCCTCTCCCCCTCACCCATTGCGAGGTGAATTTTGAGATTCCAAAAAGCAAGGATCGCATCGTGATCTCGGCATCCGCAAAGATTGCGGCGCAAACAGGAATTGAAATGGAAGCATTGACCGCAGTCAGCGTCGCCGCCCTGACGATTTACGACATGTGCAAGGCGGTGGACAAGCAGATGCGCATCTCGGACATCCATCTCGTTTCCAAAACCAAGAAATGAAACTCGCAACAGGCATCATCACCATTTCCGATCGCGCCTCCAAGGGTCTGTACGACGATCTTGGCGGGCCGGCGGTGAAACAAGCTGCGGAAGGCCATGGCTGGGATGTCCTGGCGGAAACGCTTGTTGCCGATGAAAAAAGCGAGATCCAGCGCGCGATTCGCAAACAGATTGCGCAAGGCTGCCAATTGATACTGACCACTGGCGGCACGGGTGTTGCCTTGCGGGACGTGACGCCCGAAGCGGTGCGTGAGATCGCCGTGCGTGAACTTCCAGGGTTCGGCGAAGTCATGCGGATGGAATCGTTGAAGATCACAAAGAACGCGATCCTGTCCCGCGCCCTTGCTGCCGTGGTCGACAAGGCGCTTGTCATCTGCCTGCCGGGAAAGCCGAGCGGGGCCGTCGAATGCCTGGGGTTTGTGGCGGGCGCGATTCCTCATTGCGTGGAAGTGCTGCAGGAAGTGCCGACCAGCTGCTGAAAGGTTCCGATGGATCTCGAGTCGCTCATCGCTTCGGCACAACAACAGGGCGCGAGCGATCTCCATCTCGAAGCGGGTTTTCCACCCGCGCTCCGCATTCGCGGGTCGCTTCGAACAGCCGGCGAGCCCATCCCCGGGGCAACCCTGCTCGCGTTCGCAAGGGCCTTGATCGGCGATGCCAACTGGCCTGGATTTCTGCAACGCCGTTCCGCTGATTTTTCACGGAGCATTTCGGGCGCGCGCTGCCGCATCCATGTGCTTCAATCCGCCCGCGGCATCGGCTTTGCGATCCGGCTTCTGTCCGCCGCGCAAGTCACGGTTGAGCAGCTGAACCTGCATCCCGACCTGAAAAAACTCACGACGCATCAACATGGCCTCATCCTCATCAGCGGACCGACAGGTTCTGGAAAATCGTCGACCCTCGCGGCGTTGATCCAGGAAATCAACCTGCGCGACACTCGGCACATCGTCACCATTGAAAGTCCCGTGGAATATCATTTCCGTCCGCGCAAAGCCTACATCCGGCAGCGGGAAGTTGGCCGTGACACGCCGAGCTTCGAACAGGGTTTGCTCGATGCGTTGCGGCAGGATCCTGATGTTGTGATGGTTGGTGAAATGCGGGATCCGGAAACCATGCGCCTGACATTGAGCGCCTCGGAAACGGGGCACCTGGTTCTTGCGACCGTGCATTCCTCCACGTGCGCGGAGGCGCTGCAGCGTGTGGCAGGAGCCTTTCCCGCCGAGATCCAGAACGCCGTGTGCGCTCAGCTCGCAGATTGTCTCGTCGCGGTGGTTTCGCAGCGGCTGCATTTCCGTTCCGACATCCACCTGCGCGTCCCCGAATGCGAGGTCCTGATCGCAACGCACGCTGTGAGGAATTTCATCCGCAATCGCGAGTTTTTCAAAATCATCTCCGCGATCGAAACAGGCGCAGACCACGGGATGTGGTCGTTCCAGCGTTACCGACAATGGCTGGACCAGCGCAAACAATGGCATCGCGGCGAAGTCTCTGAAGCGCCAGAAGCTGACATGCCGGACGTTGCACCGGTTTTAGAATCCGCCTCCGCACCTGCGTCGTTGCCCCCGCCTTCGCCGAAGGTTGTGGAACCTGGCGCCACCCGGATCGAACCGGCGCGAGGAGGCCGAATTGAAATTGAACCCGAAGAAGGCGGGTTGGAGCGAATCCTCAAAAAACTGGAATGATCATTCTGAAAACGTGGTCAGCAGTCATCCTTGCTGCCTTTCTCATTTGCGGCTCGTCAATCCTCTCGGGGTGCATGTCCAAATCGGCAGCGCAAGCCCATGCGCGCGCCGCCTACCTTGCGGGACAGCGGGATGCCATCGCGCAATTGAACCAGCAACAGCCTTCCGACACCACACAATCCGTGGTGCCGAATCTTCCCTCGAATGTCACATTCATAGGCCCCGTGGAGCATCCGGTGGTCGCGTGGCGCACAGGCCTGACGCTCGCGCAGGCAATCCTCGGCGCGGTCTACCAGTCGGATCTTGATCCCGTCATGATCCTGATTCGGCGCAGCAATGAAGAGATTCGAATTGAACCCTCACGCCTTCTCAACGGCACCGATATCCCGCTGCGTCCCGGCGACATTGTTTTCATTCAGATGCCCGCCGAATGATCATGCCAGCCGAACTGCAGCAGGCCGATCGCACCTCCGTGCGGTTCCGCGAACGCAAGCTGATCTCTTTTTCCGGCTGCGATTACTTCCGTCTCGCAAGCCATCCCTCTGTCTTGACTGCGGCGGGCAACGCGATCGGCGAGATCGGGCTGAACGTCGCCGCCTCGCGGCGCACCACGGGGGACCATCGGGTCTACCGTCAACTGGAGTCGGAGCTTGCGGACTTCTTTCACGCGCCCAACGCGCGGCTCGTCGCCACTGGATACGCCGCGCCACAGGTCGTGGCACAGGCCTGGGCTGGAAGATTCTCCCACGTGTTGATCGATGAACGGGCACACGTTGCCCTGCAGGATGCATCGCGGTTCTTCGATTGTCCCATCCTGCGCTTTCGGCATCGCGATCCCGATGCCCTTGCGCAAGCATTGAAACGGATCGGTCCGACAATGCGCCCCGTGGTGTTGACCGACGGACTCTTCGCCTTTGACGGAACGATCGCGCCGCTGCGCCGCTACAGGAGTTTGCTTCCTCGCGATTCGTGGATCGTTGTGGATGACGCTCACGGTGCAGGCGTGCTGGGCGCCACTGGAAAAGGGTCACTCGAGGCGGAGAGAGTTCCACGCACAGCCATTGTTCAATGTGTGACGTTGAGCAAGGCGTTCGGCGTTTACGGCGGGGCAGTGATCGGCTCCAAGGAACTCTGCAGCCAGATATTGCAGGCAAGCGCGCTCTTTGCGGGATCGACCCCGATGCCATTGCCGCTCGCCCAGGCAGCCAGGGTTGCAATTCGACTCCTTCGTGCGCCGGCATTGCGGCGGCGGCTGCAACAAAACGTCGCCTCGGTAAAACAGCCTTTGCGCCAGGCTGGCTTCGACATTCCGGATACGCCTGCGCCAATCATCCCAGTCGTCGTCTCTAAGCGTAACCAGGCGGCATCCTTGAAACGCGGGTTGCTTGCCGCGGGAATCTATCCACCTTTTCTGAAATATCCGGGCGCTCCGCCCGAGGGGTATTTTCGTTTCGTGCTGTCGAGCGAACATTCGCAGGCGCAACTGCAAACATTGGTTCAAACCCTAACGCGCTGGAATGCGAATCGCCGGCGAAGCAACAAACCCGGCTCAAGCTTGCGTGCATAAAGCATTGCGTTCTCCGCGCCTGTATTGGGTCGGCGACAAACCGACGGTTTGCCGGAATTGCCGCGTGAAGGCGCTTTGATCCGAATAACCGCAGTCGAGCGCGATTTCGGCAATGGTCCGGTCACTCGCGCGCAGCAGCCGCACCGCCTGTTCCATCCGTGTCTTCTGCAGCAGCTGGCCTGCGGTGAGTTGAAAAATGCGACGCACCCGCTGTTCGAATTGGTATTCCGACAGCCCCGCGTGCGCGGCCAGTTCACGCACCCGCAGGGGTTCGTGGTAGCGCGATTGAATGCGCTGCACCGCGCGCGCGACTTGCGCATAGTCGCCGCCCTTCTCCTGCCCCGCCGGCAAGTCTCTGGAGATGCCAACGAGCCCGATCACTTCACCCGCCCGGTTGCGCAGCGGCAGCTTGTTGGTCACGCACCACCCGCGCCCGCCGGAGTGATAAAAGTGCAGCTCCAGCTGATCTCGAATCGCTTCGCCGCTGCGCAGCACGCGTTCGTCCTGGGCGCGATACGTCTGGCCGAGGGCCGACGGAAAAACTTCGTCCGCACGGCGGCCGAGCACCTCCTCCTTGCGTTGCAGGCCGCAGCGTTCCACCAGCGCCTGGTTCACGACGACATACTCGTAACGGCTGTTCTTCACAAAGAACACGAGGTCTGCAAGGCAATCGAACAGCGCCTCCCCGACCAGCGGCTCCGCAAGCTGGGAGAGCAGTTCATGCCGCAATTTGGACGGGTCCTTCGCCATGTTGTGCCGAAATCCTAGTGACTGCTCGCCTAATCAACAAGACGCCGCTTCGAACTGGAATATGATCCCGCATCACCATGCATCCTAACGTGCAGAAACTGCAGGTCATTGATTCGCATACTGCCGGCGAACCAACACGCATCGTCGTCAGCGGCGGTCCCAATCTGGGACGCGGATCCATGGCGCAACGCCGCGATCGGTTTCAATCCGCCTTTGACCAATTCCGATCCGCGGTCGTCAACGAGCCGCGCGGATCCGATGTCGTGGTCGGCGGAATCCTGGTTGAACCCGAAGATTCCTCGTGCGTGACGGGAATCATCTTCTTCAACAACGTCGGCTATCTCGGAATGTGCGGCCATGGCACGATCGGATTGGTCGTCACTCTCGCCCACCTCGGCCGCATTCAAACTGGCGAACATCGCATCGAGACGCCCGTTGGAATTGTGTCGGCAACCCTGCATCCCAATGGCGAGGTTTCTGTCGCAAATGTTCCCAGCTGGCGGGCGCACAAGGGCGTGGTTGTCGAAGTCCCCGGAATCGGACCTGTGCAGGGCGATGTCGCTTGGGGCGGCAACTGGTTCTTCCTCATCCAGAATCATGGACAGGTTTTGCAGCTTGATCGTGTTGATGCCATGACGGACTACTGCTGGCGCGTGCGGCAGGCAGTCAACACACAGGGTTTTCCCGAAGTGGACCATGTCGAATTGTTCGGCCCGCCGCAGCGAGCGCTTGCGCAATCGCGGAACTTCGTGCAGTGCCCCGGCAAAGCCTACGATCGTTCGCCCTGTGGAACGGGAACGAGTGCCAAGCTCGCATGCCTTGCCGCGGACGGAAAGCTGGGCGAGAACGAACCGTGGATTCAGGAAAGCATCATTGGCAGCACCTTCACGGGGCGTTACACCTGGCTCGATCGCGATGCCGGGAAAGTGGCGCCCGTCATTACTGGCACCGCACACGTGAACGCGGAAATCACCCAAATCCTCGACGAGCGCGACCCGTTCTGCTGGGGCATCCGATAACTCCAATTCCCCCGCGCGTTGGAGCATTCATGAGCTGGGATGTGATCATCGTAGGCGCTGGCATCGTGGGAGCCGCGTGCGCATCGGAATGCGCCAGGAACGGCCTCAAGGTGCTGGTGCTCGACCGCGGCCCTGTTGGCGGCGGAACCACTGCCGCGGGGATGGGGCACATCGTCGTCATGGACGATTCCGAACCGCAATTCGCGCTCACGCACTATTCCCGCCAGCTCTGGCTGGCGCTGCGTCCCACGCTCCCCGCCACTGTTGAATACGAGGCGTGCGGAACGTTGTGGGTTGCAGCCGACGACGAGGAAATGGCGGAGGTTCGCCGGAAGGAACGTTTCTACACTGAGCGAGCCGTGCAGGTGGAGGTTCTCGACAGCGCCTCCATTCAAGCGGCCGAACCCAATTTGCGCGCCGGCCTTGCTGGGGGATTGCGCGTGGTGAACGACGGAGTGATTTATCCGCCCGTGGCCGCAGGCCACCTGCTAGACCTCGCAAAACGTGACGGTGCAGAGGTCAGGCTCGGCACAACCGTGCATGCGCTTCTGCAGAACGGCGGGGTCAAGTTGTCCGACGGGTCCGAGCTCTCGGCCGATCGCAGCGTGAGTGCCACGGGCCCATGGTCCCCTGCCCTCACGCCAGGATTACCCGTTCGCAAACGCAAGGGCCACCTGCTGATCACGGATCGTTACCCGGGCTTTGTGCATCACCAAATCGTGGAACTCGGATATCTGAAGAGCGCACATTCCATGGGCAAGGATTCCGTTGCATTCAACATTCAACCGCGGCAAACGGGCCAGATGCTGATCGGATCTTCACGACAGTTCGACGATGACAGCGCCTCCGTGAACAGCGGAATCCTCAATCGCATGCTGAGCCGCGCCATTGAATATCTGCCAGCACTCCGGAAATTGTCATCGATACGCGTTTGGACCGGGCATCGCGCCGCCACTCCTGACAAGCTCCCAATCATCGGGCCCAGCATTGTGAGCGATCGCATCTGGCTCGCGACGGGACATGAAGGCCTGGGGATCACGACGTCGCTCGGAACAGGCCGGCTGCTTGCGGATCAGTTGCTTGGCAGAAAGACTGCAATCCCCGCGGAACCCTATCTGCCGTCGCGCTTTTCCAACGCTGGAGGTGCGAATGAATGAACGCGTCAACCTGCGGATCAATGGCGTTTCGATCAATGTGCCGAAGGAAACTGTGCTCGCTGCAGCCATTGCGATTGCGCGGGTGCCGCATTTCCGCAAGTCGATTTCCGGCCAGCCTCGCGCGCCCTTGTGCGGCATGGGCATTTGCATGGAATGCCGTGTCACGATCAACGGCCAGCCGCATTGCCGAAGCTGCCAGGTGACTTGCGCGGAAGGCATGGATGTGAGGACCGGCCTGTGATGCGCGAGTTCGACATCGTTGTGATTGGCGCCGGGCCCGCGGGGTTGGCAGCAGCCTCCGTGGCGGCAGAGTCGGGCAGCGCGGTTGCGCTTGTCGACGACACGCCATGGCTCGGCGGCCAGATTTGGCGCGGTGAACATACCCGGAAATCTGTGCCTCTGGCGCGGCGCTGGGTTGAACGATTTCGCCAGAGCGGCGCCACTCTGCTCGATCAGGCGAGCGTTGTCGCCGCACCTGGTCCAGGCGTGCTGCAGGCAGAGCGTCCCCAGGGCACCGTTGCCGTACGCTGGAAGAAACTCATCCTTGCAACGGGCGCGCGTGAATTGTTCCTTCCGTTTCCCGGCTGGACCCTGCCTGGTGTCTTCGGTCCCGGTGGACTGCAGGCGCTCGTCAAGAACGGCTGGCCGATTGCGGAAAAACGGGTCGTGATCGCCGGCAGCGGGCCATTGTTGCTTGCCGTTGCGGATGGTTTGAAGAAGGCGGGCGCGCGCATTCCGATCGTTGCCGAACAGGCGCCGATGTCCAACGTGCTCGGCTTCGCCAGCGAACTGGTCAAGCATCCGTCCAAACTGCTTCAGGGCGCGGGAATTCGTTCGCGCACAATAGACGTCCCCTACCGTTTCAACACCTGGGTGACAAAAGCCGAAGGCACCGCGGCTGTTGAAAGCGTCACCCTCACGGATGGACGACGCACCTGGACAGAGGCATGCGATGCGCTGGCGTGTGCCTTTGGGCTGGTGCCGAACCTTGAGCTGCCGGTTCTCGTTGGATGTGAACTCGAAGGCGGCTTCGTGCGGGTCAATGAATTCCAGCAAACCAGCATTCCCTCGATCTATTGCGCTGGCGAAATCACGGGGATCGCGGGCGCTGATGCTGCCTTGATTTCCGGCCAGATTGCAGGGCACGCCGCGGCAGGCCGCGAGTCGCAAGCGGCAAGGCTTGCGCGGGAGCAACCACGTTGGCGCGCGTTCCAGCGGGCGCTGGAAAAGGCATTTGCGCTGCGCGCCGAGGTCACGCAGCTCGCCGCGGATGACACTCTCCTGTGCCGCTGCGAAGACGTCGCAATCGGCCGTGCGCGGCAGTTCAAGAGCTGGCGCGACGCCAAATTGCAGACGCGTTGCGGCATGGGCGCCTGCCAGGGACGCATCTGTGGCACAGCAGCGAAATACGTGCTCGGATGGCAGGCGGATTCCGTTCGCCCGCCAGTGCTTCCCGCGCGCGTCGAATCTTTAATCGAAAACCAAATATGAAAATGAAATGGCAAGGTGTTATCCCGGCAATGACCACGGCGTTCCAGCCGGACTACAGTGTGGATCACGCATTCATAGCGCGACACGCAAGCTGGCTTGTCGAGAATGGCTGCACGGGAATTGTCGCGCTCGGATCACTTGGCGAAAGCGCGACGCTCAGCTTTCAGGAAAAAGCCGACATCCTGAAGACTTGCGCGCGCGCTCTGAACGGCAAGGCGCCTGTTGTGGCAGGCATCGCATCATTGAGCACGCTGGAAGCCGTCGAGCTCGCCAAAGCCGCTGAACAGGCCGGATGCTCGGGTTTGATGGTATTGCCGCCCTACGTGTACACCAGTGACTGGCGCGAGATGAAGGCGCACCTGCAAGCGGTAATCCGTGCGACGAATCTTTCCTGCATGCTCTACAACAATCCCGTGTCTTACAAAACCGACTTTCTCCCGGAACAGATCCAGGAACTGAGCCAGGAACATGCAAATCTGGAGGCCGTGAAGGAATCGAGCGCGGATGTTCGTCGTGTCACAGCCGTGAAGGCTCTTTGCGGCGATCGCCTGAAAATCTTTGTCGGCGTCGACGACCTCATCGTGGAAGGCGTTCTCGCAGGCGCCGCCGGCTGGATCGCAGGACTCGTCAACGCCTTTCCACGTGAATCGGTGCGCCTGTATGAAATGGCCTTGAATGGAGAGGCTGGGCGCGCCGCGGAATTGTATCGATGGTTCCTGCCGTTGCTGCGCATGGATACAGTCCCGAAGTTCGTGCAGTTGATCAAACTGGTGCAGCAGGAAGTCGGGATGGGGAACGAACGCGTGCGGGGTCCGCGACTCATCATGGCAGGCGCAGAACGCGAGGCTGCGTTGAAAACCCTGAAAGTTGCATTGGACAACCGTCCCGTAATCTGAAGGCTGGTGTGCAACGCACCCGATTTGAATTCAGCCAAAGCAGCAGCAGACTGTGATATGAAACTGGAAGGACTCTCGATTCTGGGAAATGGCCGCGCGACAGCGACGGGAACAGCAACGCCTGCAGTCAACGCCGCCACGGGCGCCAGGCTTGACCCCGGTTATCACTGGGCCAGTCGCCACGACGTGGATCGCGCGGCCGAGCTTGCCGATTCTGCATTCGCGCAGTTCGCACAGTGGCCTGCCAAGGGGCGCGCAGCCCTCCTGCGGCGGATCGCGGAGTTGATCGAATCGAACGCGGCGGCGATCCAGGAACGCGCGCATCTGGAAACCGCCCTTCCGTTGGGCCGGCTCCAGGGCGAAACCGCCCGCACCTGCGGCCAGCTGCGGCTTTTCGCCACCCTGATCGAAGACGGCTGGTGGATGAACGTGCGGATCGATCACGCCGATCCCAATCGCAAACCCGTGCCGAAACCTGACTTGCGATCCATGTTCACTCCGCTCGGGCCCGTGGTGGTGTTCAGTTCGAGCAATTTCCCGCTGGCTTTTTCCGTGGCTGGCGGCGACACCGCTTCGGCTCTTGCCGCAGGTTGTCCCGTCATCGTGAAGCCGCACCACGGACACCTTGGCACGTCGGAAATGGTGGGACTGCTCGTGCAGCAGGCGGCGCGGGAAATCGGCGCTCCTGACGGAACGTTTTCCATGCTGTTCGGCCCAGGGCGCGAGGTCGGCGTTGCGCTTGTGAAACATCCGCTCATCAAGGCCGTCGGTTTCACTGGCTCGCGATCCGGCGGCCGCGCGCTCATGGATGCCGCCGCTGCGCGACCCGAGCCCATCCCGGTCTACGCTGAAATGGGAAGCATCAATCCCGTGTTCGTGCTGCCTGAACGGCTCAGCCAAAAAGCGGAGGAATTGGCGGCCGGGTTGCACGCTTCTGTCACCCTGGGTGTCGGCCAGTTCTGCACCAATCCCGGCCTCGTGTTTGTTCCGCGCGGTTCCGGATCCGATGTCCTGGCCCGGAAGTTATCGGAACTGATCCGCAGCACGCCGCCAGCCTCCATGCTGACCACCGATCTCTGCAAGGCATATCAAAAGGGCGTGGGCACCTTCTCGCAGGCAACCGGCGTGCGCGTGCTGGCGCAAGCTGCTGCAGGCACTGGCGAAAATCCACAGGCGGGCGCAGCGTTGTTTGCCACCGATGCTTCCAACTTCCTGAAGCATCCGTCGCTGATGGATGAAGTCTTTGGTCCATCGACACTTCTCGTTGAATGCGATTCGGCCGATCAAATGTTGAAGGGCGCGCAGATATTGGAAGGCCAGCTGACGGCCACCTTTCATGGGACCGAAGCGGATCTGGCCAATCACCGCCAGCTGATCCAGGCAGCCGTCGCCAAGGCGGGACGGATCGTCTGCAACGGATTTCCCACGGGCGTTGAGGTGTGCCATGCGATGACCCACGGCGGACCGTATCCCGCCTGTTCCGACCCGCGCACGACATCGGTGGGTTCGCGCGCGATCGAACGCTTCGTTCGCCCGGTTTCGTTCCAGGGCTTCCCCGATGCCGCGCTTCCCGATGAATTGAAGGAAGGAAATCCGTTGAACGTGTGGCGCCTCGTGGATGGCCAGTGGCAGCAAGGTTGATCGAACGGTTCCGCGTCGTTCGCGATCTTCCAAGATTTCAAGGTTGCGCTTTGAACTTCGAACTTTGAACTTTGGCGCGCAACTTATGCGTCACGAACCGATTTCTCCGCAACTGTTCATTGGCAACCGGGGTCGCCTGAAACCGCTCCTGCCGCCCATGGCACTCGCGATCGTCAATGCCAACGACGTCTGCCCGACCAATGCGGATGGAACGCTGGCGATGGTCCCCAACTCCGATCTCTTTTACCTCACAGGCGTGGAACAGGAGCAAACCATTCTCCTGCTCTTTCCGGATGCCGACGACGAAAAGCAGCGCGAAATTCTGTTCCTCCGCGAACCGAGTTCCGAGAATCAACTCTGGGAAGGGCACAAGCTGACAAAGGACGAAGCACGAGCCGTCACAGGGATTAAAACCATTCATTGGCTCAGTGAATTCCCACGCCAGTTGCATCGGCTCATGTGCGAGGCCCAGTCGGTTTTCCTCAACAGCAACGAGCACAAGCGCGCCGTGGTTGAAGTGCAAACCCGCGAAGCGCGGTTCATCGCCGACACGATGCGGCAATATCCATTGCACCGTTATGAACGCCTTGCGCCCCTGCTCCATCGCTTGCGCGCGGTGAAATCCGGGATCGAGATCGATCTCCTTCGCACGGCCTGTGACATCACGGGCAAGGCCTTTGCGCGCGTGGCGCGCTTCACCAAACCCGGCATTTCGGAATCCGACATCGAGGCTGAGTTCGCGCACGAGTTCATTCGGGGAAGGGCGCGTTTCTCCTATCTGCCAATCATTGCAAGCGGACGAAACGCCTGCTGCCTGCACTACATCGCCAATGACCAGGAGTGCCGCGATGGCGATATGCTCCTGCTTGACGTCGCCGCCTGTTATGCCAATTACAACGCAGATCTGACGCGCACGATCCCGGTGAATGGAAAATTTACGCGCCGCCAGCGCGCGGTTTACGATGCGGTCCTGCGTGTTCTGCGGCAGTCCATTGCAAACCTTCAACCCGGAAAGCACATCAAGGAGTGGCAAAAGGAAGGCGAGCAACTGCTCGAGAAGGAACTCGTTGATCTCGGACTGCTCACCCTGCGCGAAGTGAAACGACAAAATCCGGACTCGCCCGCGTTGAAAAAATATTTCATGCACGGCCTTGGCCACCCTCTCGGTCTCGACGTTCATGACGTTGGCATCACGACAGAGCCGATGCAGGAAGGCTGGGTAATGACCGTCGAGCCCGGCATCTACATCCCTGAGGAAAACCTTGCCGTGCGACTTGAGAACGACGTGGTCGTGACGCGGAACGGTCCCGTCGACTTGATGGCGGAGATTCCTGTTGAAGCGGACGAAATCGAAGCCCTGATGGCGCGGGGATCGCGCGCGTCGCGAACGGCCCGCAGGCGTCGGTAGCGACCTTGCGCTCGCGCCGCGCATCAGCCCGGACGAACCTTTTTGAGCCCATCGTGCAGTCCTCCCGCCGTCGCACTGATTGCCGAGAGGAGGCAACCACGAATCACTCGAACCACACGAAACGCAGCAAGCTCCTGAATTCAGCGTCTCGAGCAGTCAAAACGCTGTGTCTTTCGTGGTTATACCGACTGTCCGTGGTCAACCAAATAGCCTCACGCGAAGGCCGCGACGAAGAGAAGAGGAAGATCGTAGGGGAGGTTTCTCCCGACGAGTCGGGACTGTGTCGCCGACTTCCATGTCGGCAGGCGTCACAGGCGAGCCAGATTTGGACCCCAGTGAGCTCTGCCCTACCTGCATGGTGGGTTGAAGAATCCGTGTGTACCCGTTGTCCATCCGTGGTTAGATTTGAATCTTAAAGGCAGTGCCCTCTGTTCGTGTGCTTAGTGTGATTCGTGGTTAAAAAATCCCTCTGTCCGCCTTGGCTTCAGTTCGGGCAAATTAGCGTAATTCGCTCTTCCCGTATTGTTTGCGCTCTGCCGTGCTGCATGATTCGTGGTTGCCCAGCCTTTCGGCATCGAATGGACTTGTGCGAGGATGGAGGAACATTGAGACTCATTCGCGTTCAGGCACATGGCAAAGGATACCAACGGTTCTACGCTGCTGCGATGGCTGCAGATCATCACCATCGGGCGCAACCCGGCATTTACGCTCGTCCGCATCCTCTTTCTCGTGGCCGGCGTCTGGCTGGTTTACAAGTTCGTTGCCGTCCCGATCAAGGTTCAGGGTCCGAGCATGCTGCCCACCTACGCGGACAATGGGGTCAACTTCGTGAACCGCCTCGCGTATCGCTGGCACGACCCGCGCCGATACGACGTGGTTGCCATTGCACACTCGGGCGAACACCGCCTGCTGATGAAACGCGTCCTCGCCCTGCCCGGCGAGACCATTGAGTTCCGCAATGGGAAGGTATTCATCAATGACGAACTTTTGCCGGAACCTTATCTCACTCCCGGGTTTCCAACCTCCTGGACCATTGCGCCGCAGACCGTGGCGCCCGGTCACTATTATGTTGTGGGCGATAACCGGACGATGCCCGAGGAATTGCACGTCAAAGGCCAGGCGCAGCGGCGCAGAATCATTGGCAAGGTCCTTTTATGGAAAAATCTATTCGTATCATCACGATCGCGGTCGTAGTCGCCGTGGGCATACTGGCGTGGCGCTACTTCTTCCCCAGCCCCGAACGTGTGATCAAGTCAAACCTCGCCGACCTCGCTGAAACGGTGTCGTTCGAGGGTGATGAGGGAAACATCAGCCGCGCTTTGTCCGTCGACAGCGTCGGGGGTTACTTCACCCAGGACGTCGAACTTGAAATCGATGTGCGCGGCTACATCGGGCGGCAATCAATCAACAGCCGCACGGAAATCCGCCAGGGGTTGCTCGCCGCCCATGCCAATTTAAAGAATCTTCGCATTGAGTTCCTGGACATCCACGTGGAGCTGCAACCCGATGGCGAAACCGCCGTGGCGAACCTGACCGTCGATGCCTTCATCAACGGGGAGCGGGCCATGTTGCAGGAGGTGAACTTCACGTTCAAGAAGGTTGAGGGCAAGTGGCTGATCTCCAAGATCGCAACAGTCAAAACCTTGTCACTGCTGGATTGGCTGCCCCACGGTGAACGCCTGGTTTCCTCCTTTGGCAGCGCAGCATGACGCCTGAAGCTGTCGAATACCTGCGGCGGACGGATCCCACGATGGCAAAGCTCATCGCGCGCGTCGGGCCCTGCACTCTCAAACCGAAGACGCGCCGCTCTCCGTTTGAGGCGCTCGTGTCTGCCGTCACGCATCAGCAACTAAACGGCACTGCCGCCATGACCATTCTCAGGCGGGTCCTCGCGTTGTATCCCGGAAAGCGCTTTCCAAAACCCGAGGACATCCTGGCGACGCCCGACGCCCAGTTGCGCGCGGCCGGATTGTCCGCGGCAAAGGCTGCATCAATCCGTGACATCGCGGAAAAAGCACTCAGCGGAATTGTGCCCACTGCCGCGGCAGCGCGAAAATTATCGGACGCCGAAATTCTGGAACGACTCACCAGCGTCAGAGGCGTCGGACCCTGGACGGTCGAGATGCTGCTGATCTTCACGCTTGGCCGGCCCGACGTTCTGCCTGTTGGCGATTACGGCGTGCGGAAAGGATTTGCGTTGATCCATGGCTGGAAGGATCTGCCGACCCCGAAGGAACTTCTAAAGGAAGGCGAACGCTGGAAGCCCCATCGCAGCACCGCCGCCTGGTACTTGTGGCGCGCGCTGGAACTGTAGTGTCCTGGCGCGATACGCTCCAAACCTATTGACGGGTCCACGTATCCCGGCGGAGACTGCCGCATGCCTGCTCAAGAATTGAAAATTGAAACACTGCAGACTGGCAGCGGTCCCCAGCCGCGCCGCGGACAAACCGTGTCCGTTCATTACACCGGAACGTTCCTCGACGGAAAGAAGTTCGACAGCTCGGTGGATCGCAAGCAGCCGTTCGAATTTGTGCTCGGCACCGGCCAGGTCATTGCAGGCTGGGATCAGGGCGTCGCGACAATGAAGGTCGGCGACAAGGTGCGCATGACGATTCCTCCCGCCCTCGCATATGGCGCAGCCGGATATCCGGGAGCAATCCCGCCCAATTCCACGCTGATCTTCGAAGTCGAATTGCTCGCCGTGAAATAGGCGCGCAGAAATGGGTTGAATCCATTTCCAAACCCTTTACTTATCTGCCGCCAGAATTCGAATTGAGCTAACGTGAAACTGACAGACCTCCGCGGCATTCTCCAATACATCCCGCAATTCCGGGAAAAGACGTTCATCATCGCGGTCGATGGGGTCATCGTCACGGACGAGAATTTTGCCAACATTCTCCTCGATGTGGCAGTGCTCCGTTCGTTGAACATCCGCGTCGTGCTCGTTCATGGCGCCTCCGCCCAAATTCGCGCGGCTGCAGAGAAGCACAACGTGCGCGCTTCCAACCTCGATGGCTCAGGCATCACGGATCTTCCCACGCTGCAACTCGCAATGGATGCAGCCAACCGCCTCACGCACGAAATCCTGGAAGGTCTTTCGGCGAACGACCTGCGCGCAGCCTGCACGAACGCAGTCATCGCACACCCGCTGGGCATCATCCAGGGCATTGACCACCTCAACACGGGAAAGGTGGAGCGCGTCGATACCGAACTGCTGCAAACGCTGTTGAGCCAGGGCATCGTTCCCGTGGTTCCGCCGCTGGGCTTTGATGGCGACGGCAAGACGTATCGCGTGAATTCGGACGGCGTCGCCGTGGCCATTGCGGAAGCGCTGAAGGCAACGAAGCTGATATTCATCACTGCGCACGATGGATTGCGGTACAATGATTTGTTGATCCGCCAGATGCTCGTGGCGGAGTTGAAGAAGCTTCTCCAGCAGAACACGGCCGGTTTTCCCGCGGAAATCCTTTCCAAGGCGCAACACGCCGCAGTGGCCTGCACTGCGGGAGTCCAGCGCGTGCACATCATTAACGGACGCGTCGACGAAGGCCTGCTGGCAGAGGTCTTTTCGAACGACGGAATCGGGACGCTAATATACGCGAATGAGTACCAGCAAATTCGCCCCGCGAAGAAGAAGGACGTTCGCGCCATTCAACTGCTCACGAAGAAAGCGGTTGAATCGGACGAGCTGGTGAAGCGCACGCGGGCAGTGATCGAGAAATCGCTCGGCGACTATTATATCTTTGAGATCGATCGCAATCCCGTCGCGTGTGTCGCGCTGCACGTGTATCCCGAGCACAGCAAAGGGGAACTCGCGTGTCTTTACGTCAATCCTTCACACGAGAACCAGGGAATTGGACGCAAGCTCATCCAGTTCGTCGAGGCCAAGGCGCGTGAGTTGAACCTCAACGAATTGCTGACGCTTTCGACCCAGGCGTTCACATATTTCCAATCCAAGGGCGGATTTGCGGAAGGAACACGTGACGATCTGCCGCCGAGCCGCCGCGACAAGTACGATCAAAGCGGACGAAACTCGAAGGTGCTGGTGAAAAAGCTGCGCGCCACAGCGGCGCCTGTTATCACCGCCGCCTGAGGTGAAGGGCAGGCGCTCGCGGCTAGACCTCAGCCGCGGGTTTCGGACGATAGAGCACGACCACGTTGCCGACCCGCATGATCAAGTGGCTGGATGTCTTTTCCGCCAGCTGCGGGGCGAGTTCCTTCTTTTGCTCCTTGAATTCGGCAAACTTGATTTTGATGAGACCATGCTGCGACAGAGCCTCGTCGACGCTCCGCACAAATCCTTCGCTCAGGCCCGCCTTGCCCACTTTCAGGACGGGCTCAAGCCGTTGCGCGGCGGCCTTCAATTTGCGGATCTCGGGATTGCCAAGAGGTTCAAGCATCGCGGCAGTCTAAACATCCCGCAGCCAAAATGCCAGCAGCACGAAGCGCTGGACTGGAGCGCCGATTTTCAATCGGCTTCGGGTGTCCATTTTTCGCAGGGGCGTTCGAATTCGTGAAGGGGTGGCCCTCGTTTTTGGCAGCGGATATCCCTCTCAATCGGGACACGATCGGTTTTCGAATATTGCAAGCCGGATGCAAATCGGCGTTCCGGCAACCGTGGGCAATCGGCTCCGCGCTCAAATTCCTTTCACCCTATTGGGGTATTCACCTCTTCGCCTCCCCGATGTATCCTGCCAAACCCTCGTCGCTGCGCGATTGGCTCGAGCCCGCACAGCCGCATGGGATTGATACGTTATGAATTTCGCACGCGCATTCGTTTTCCTCCTTTTCCTTTCTGTACCTGTGACGGCACAGACCAGCCTCACTCTCACGAACGGAACCACGACTTTTGCTTCGCTCACGAACACGATCGTCCAAATGAGCGGACGCAGCGAGTTGTGGCTCACGGCGTCCAACACGCCGCTTTCAACATCATTGATTCACCTCAACTCGCGCGACTCCTGGCTGTTTCTCCCGGGGATAATTCCATCGGTCGCTGCGTCGAGCTACCTAGGTCAGGTGCGCGTAAACGGGGCGAATGCGGTTGTCGATAACAACGTCCGCGTCATCCAGTATTCAACAGGGTCCGTCATCATCCCATACCCCTCGAACCTCCAGCCTCTCGAAGTCTTTGCTGGCCCGCATTTTACTGGTGCCTCCCGAACCCTCAGCCCTTACACCGCCTACAACTCGGCAAACCTGGGATCCATGAGCCAGGCGATCAGCTCGTTTCGGCTCAAGCGCGGCTACACCGCAACGCTGGCCCAGAACGACAACGGCACAGGGATCAGCCGCAATTATGTGGCCCAGGATGGCGACCTGGAGGTGAGCCTTTTACCGTCCGCGCTGGATGACAAAGTGCGTTTCGTCCGCGTGTTTCCATGGCGCTGGGTGACCAAGAAAGGCGCCTCGGATATTTCGCCCTCCGAACTCAATGCGCATTGGTGGTACAACTGGAGCATCAACGCCAACTCCACACGCGACCGCGAATACGTGGCGATCAAGCAGCAGCCGAACTGGCCAGACTTGAACCAGAACTGGCAGACACGCGGAATCAACCACCTGCTTGGATACAACGAACCCAACAACTCCGTCGAAGACGCCTACGAAAATCTGAACCCGCCGGGATCGGTTGATGACGCTGTCGCGCGTTGGGGCGACCTTCTCGGCACGGGACTGCGAGTCGGCGCTCCCGCGGTCACGGACGGCGGCCAGGGCTGGATCACGGATTTCCTGAACAAGGCCGACGCCGCTGGCGTGCGGGTGGATTACGTTCCCATTCATTACTATCGCAGCTACGGGAACAACGGGGACGCGGCGGGCGCTGCGAATCAGCTCTACAATTTTCTCAAGACAATTTACGACATCGCCAAACGTCCGATCTGGCTGACCGAGTTCAACAACGGCGCGAACTGGACGGGCGGCGCAGATCCCACCTATGAACAGAATGCGGCAGTGATTCAGGCGATGATCCGAATGATGGACGACACTCCCTGGATTGAACGGTATTCCGTTTACAGCCGCGTGGAGTTCGTGCGCCAGACCCATTACGACGAAGGCGGGCTGACCCCGATGGGCACGATGTATCGCGCTCACATTGCTCCCTTGTCGCACGTCCAGGCGCTGCCAAACAACGGAACGCGCAGCTTCGCCGAGTTGGGATTCGACGGCAATTCCCTGGACCGTTCCGGCCACGGCAACAACGCGCTGGTTTCCGGCGGTCCTGTCTACACCAACGGTCCTGCGGGCCAGGCGCTTGTATTCGACGGCGTGAACACGAAGGTCACGCTGCCCCAGAATATCGCGAGCAGCAACGCCTTCACCTTTGCCGCCTGGATAAAATGGGACGGCGGCGCAAACTGGCAGCGCATCTTCGACTTCGGGAACAGCACGACGCATTACATGTTCCTCACGCCGAGTTCGGGAAGCGGCACGTTGCGGTTTGCGATTCGAAACGGCGGCACGGAGCAAATGGTGCAGGCGCCGGCGCTTGTCGCGAATCAATGGCAGCACGTCGCAATCACCCTCGCGGGCAACACCGCCCGTCTGTATGTCAACGGCACACAGGTGGGGGTTGCCAGCGGAATCTCGAGTTCGCCCGCGAGCTTCAGCCCGCGGATGAATTTTCTCGGGGAGAGCCAGTTTGTTGCCGATCCGCTGTTTTCCGGCGCGATGGACGAAGTCATCATTGCCAGCTCAGCGCTCAGCCCTGCACAGATCGCCGCGTTGCAAACCAACCAGCCGCCCCAAATGCTGACCCATTTCGTCGCGGGCGGGAACGCACTCCAGGGCGGGGCTTACACCAATTGGATTGGCGATCTCGCGATTGATGCCGATCCGAACGACACACTCACCTATGGCAAGGTTATTGGGCCCGCGTGGCTCAACGTCTCTCCCAATGGCGCGCTGTCCGGCACGCCAACGGGGGCTGATAACGGCACCAACTACTTCACGATCCGCGTCACGGACAATGCTGGGGCAAGTGCGTTTGCGGTTCTTTCGATCTCAATGCCTGTGGTCAGCGGCAGCGGCACCTGGATTTCGAACGCAGACGGCTTGTGGAGCGAACCTGGGCGGTGGCAGGGCGGGTTTATCGCGAATGGTCCCAGCTTCACAGCCGACTTCAGCACGTTGAACATCTTCTCCGACCGCACCGTGAACCTCGACAGTTCGCGCACGATCGGCACCCTTCGTTTTGGGGACACCTCGGGTGCTCAAACATGGAATCTCATCACGACCAACGGCAGCGATTTGTCTTTGGATTCAGCAACTGCAAGTGCCGCCTCCATTGTGGTGAACCAGGGAACAGCGAACGTTGCGGTCCCGCTCAGTGGCCAGAACGGCCTGGTGAAAGGTGGCACGGGGACGTTGATCCTGAGCGGCGCCAACTCCTTTTCGGGAACCCTCACCATTGATTCCGCCAGCACCTCAGTCAATGACGGGATCGTCCGCGCCGCCCATCCTGACGCACTGCAGAGCTTCGGCAGCATTCTCATCCGCAACAACAACAACGGCAGCTCGACGTTGCAACTGGACGGATCGAGCGGGGATGTCGTGGTTCCGGCGCAGATGACAATCAATTGCCGCAATAACGCGGTGCCGACGATACAGAATCTCGCGGGCACAAACATCCTTGCGGGTCCGATATCCATCGAAGTCGGCGGCAACATGTTCAACATTCAATCCGATGCCGGTCTTCTGGTGTTCGCCTCGACGAACCGTTACGTCGGTTCACTCACCGGCGGGCGCACGTTAAACTTCAGCGGCAACGGGAATCACCTGGTTAGCGGTCCGATCCTCGCATCTGCCAACGGCGCGCCCATCGGGGTCATCAAGGCGGGAGCAGGCACGCTCACGCTGTCATCCACAAACACCTACACCAACACAACCACGGTGTCCGCGGGAACCCTGCGGCTCAATGGTTTCAATGGAACGAGCCCCATCACGGTTGCGAGCGGCGCAACGCTGGGCGGACGAGGCTTCACGCGAGGCGCAGTGACCATTCAATCCGGCGCAAGACTGTCGCCCGGCGATCCGATCGGCCGCCTGACGATTACCAACAACCTTAATTTGAATGCGGGCAGCACGCTTGTGATGGAACTGGATCGATCAATGCCCACAAACGACATGCTGGATGTCACGGGTTTGTTTACGCGCAGCGGAATCCTGGTGGTTACGAATGCCGGTCCCGAACTTCAAATCGGTGACACGTTCGATTTGATCAATGCAACATCCCAGTCTGGCACGTTCACGAGCGTCAATCTGCCATCGTTGCCAGCAGGATTGATTTGGGATGCGACGCAGCTGACGGGAACCGGTGTGATTTCAGTTCAGGCGATCCAACCACCGCAGGTCACAACGTCGTTAAACGGCGCGAACCTTTCGATGGATTTTGCGACGCAGGCCGGAGTCCATTACCTCCTTCAATCGACCACCAACCTCGCGGCGCCCGTAGTGTGGAATGACGAGCATGTGATTCAAGGTAACGGCGCAGTGCAGAACGTCGGGCTTCCCCTGGATGGCGACCCGGGCAAATACTTTCGGCTTCTTGCATACTAAATAAAACGCATCGTTCACGCCGCCAGGCGTAACGCAGACTTCGAAGTCCGCCGTATTGCCCGTCCTCCGTAGCGGCTACTGCGGAGGGTGGACAGGTGAGGAAACCTGTGCCCCGGATTTTCACCTTGCACCGTCCGCCAGTTTTCTTCACAACAACGGACGCATGATTACCAGCCCCAGCGTCGCTGACATTGAACGCGCCATCCGGAACGTTCCGGATTTTCCGCAACCCGGGATCCAGTTCAAGGACATCACTCCAGTCCTCGCGGATGCAAAGCTTTTCAGCGCAGCGATTGATCTCATGATCGATGGCTTCAATCCCGGCGAAGTGGATGCCGTGGTCGGCATTGACGCGCGCGGGTTCATCTTCGCCTCGGCGGCCGCCATCCGGCTCGAGGCAGGGTTTGTTCCCGTTCGAAAGAAAGGGAAGCTCCCGTTCAAAACGCTGGAACAGGACTACGCGCTGGAATACGGGAAGAATTCCGTGGCGATGCATGTCGATGCACTGCAACCCGGCGCCCGCGTGCTGTTGATCGATGATTTGCTGGCCACAGGCGGCACGGCAGCCGCAGCAGTCGCGCTCGTTGAAAAACTGGGGGCCACAATCCTGGAAGTGTCGTTTCTGATCGAGTTGAAATTTCTTAACGGCCGCGATCGTCTGAAGGGAAGCCGCATTCGCTCGCTCGTAGTCTACTGATTCAGTTTCGTCACCGAATCTCGCCGTGCATTGGCTGCAGGAACTCGACCTCGGTCTGCTCCGTTTTTTTAATCAAACACTGAGCAACCCCGTCTTCGACGTCGTCATGCCGTTCCTCAGCGGCAACGCGTTCTTTTTTCCGGCAATCGTCATCGCGGGGATTGCGATGCTTTGGAAGGGAGAGGCCCGCGCAAGAATCTGCCTGCTGATGATCATTCTCATCGTCGGTCCGGGCGACGGCTTCGTGATCAACACGATCAAATCGGCGACAGGCCGTGCTCGTCCGTACGTAACCCATTCCGACATTCGCCAGCCCGGCGCCAAGGCACCGCCTCAATTGAAATCATCCGAGGATGCCGAAATCACGGAAGCAGTGGCCGACGTGGCACCAAGAAAGGCAAGCCGCCGGAGCATGCCGTCGGCTCACGCGGCGAATTGGTTCTGCGCGACGACGATCTTTTTCATCTACTTCCGCCGCTCGCTCTGGTTTTTCCTTCCGCTTGCCTGTCTCATTGCGTTTTCCCGACTCTACAACGGAGTGCATTATCCTGGCGACGTCCTGCTGGGTGCCATCGTGGGTGCGGGTTACGGCGCTGCGGGCGTTTGGCTGTTCAATGCGCTGTGGCAAGCGTTCGGGCGCAGATGGTTTCCGATCTGGTGGAATCGATTGCCATCGTTGATCCGCCCTGCAGTCCGGCCCTCAGACGATTCGAGCAGGGTTGAAGCAACGGCATCCGAAATGGATGCGCATTGGCTTCGCCTCGGGTATGTGGTGATCACCGTCCTTCTCCTCCTGCGCATCAGCTACATCTCGGGCGGCGAAATTCAACTGAGCGGCGATGAAGCCTACCAATGGACGTGGTCCAAGCACCTGGCGCTTTCCTATTTCAGCAAGCCGCCGATGATCGCGCTGACGCAATGGCTCGGAACCCAAATCTGGGGCGACACCGAACTCGGCGTCCGTTTCTTTTCGCCGGTTCTCGCGGCCGCGGTGAGCCTGTTGCTGCTCCAGTTCTTTCGGCGTCACGTCAGCAGCTTTGCCGGTTTCGTCCTGTTGCTCGTTTCATCCACCACTCCCTTGCTCAGCGTGGGTGCGACATTGATGACCATTGATCCACTGCTGGTCTTCTTCTGGACGCTTGCGATGGTCGCGGGCTGGCGCGCAACACAACCGCACGGCAGAACGTCCGATTGGGCATGGGCCGGACTCTGGATGGGATTGGGATTTCTCAGCAAATACACCGCGCTGTTGCAATGGCTCTGCTGGGCGGTTTTTTTCATTGCCTGGAAACCCGCGCGCGTCCACCTGCAGCGCCCCGGACCCTATGTCGCATTGCTCGTCAACGCGCTCTGCACGCTTCCCGTGATCATCTGGAATGCGCAGCGTGACTGGATCACCGTGGTGCACGTTGCCGACAATGCAGGACTGGATCGCCGATGGAATCCAAGGACGTTTGAATTTCTCGGCGTCGAATTCGCGCTTCTGAACCCAATCTTTTTCGTTGGTGCAATCTGGGCTTCGATTGCCGTTTGGAAACGGATGCGAACGAACCCGCTCGCGATCTTCCTTTTCTCGATGGGAACGCCATTGTTCCTCGTCTACTTTTTCTGGTCGTTTCGCACCCGCATCCTTCCGAACTGGATCGCGCCAGCCATCCTGCCGATGTTCTGCCTGATGGTTCTGTACTGGCGTGACCGATGGCCCGAGGTTTGCCGCTGGGCTCGTCCTGCACTGACGTTTGGAATATCCCTCGGCGCGTTTGCGGTCGTGTTGATGCACGAGGCTGATCTCGTCAGCAAGTTTGCGGGGCGCCCCCTTCCGCCGAAAATGGATCCAATGACACGCGTGCGCAGTTACAGCGACTCAGGCCGCGTGATCGAGAGGCTGCGCCAGGAGTTTCGCAAGGACGGCCAGCCGGTGTTCATCATCTGCGGCCACTACCAGCAGACGGGCTTGTTCAGCTTTTACATCGACGAGGCGAAAACCAATGTCAGCCGGAATCCGGTTGTGTATGCCGAACGCAGCAGCACGCCAAAGAACCAGTATTTTTTCTGGCCGGGCTATCGCGATCAACGACGCCGTGGTGAGAATGCTCTCTTTGTGCGCGAGCTCGGCGGACCTCCACTCGTGGATGGGTGGTTCTTCAAATGGCTGGGCGGCGAAACAAATCTCCTTCTGCATTCCCATCGCGGAAAACCCGCCCCTGCCTCGGTGCTTGAGGATTTCGAATCCGTCACGGAACTCGGCCAATTTCATGCCCGTTATCGCGGACGCATCTTTCACACGTACCAGGTCTTCGAATGCCGGTCGCTCAAGTGAAGGGCGCGTGGTCTTGCGAGCGGCTCGATCCACGGCGTCCGTTCGAACGTAAATCGCCAATGACCCGCGCACGGTAGCCATCATGCGAAACCAGCACTCATTCGTGGTGGACCAATACGATCTCGCAGCGACCCTTGTTTCAGGCCAGGCGTTTCGCTGGGAATTCAAGGATGAAGCCTGGAACGGGATCATCGATGGCCGCTGCGTGCGCCTCGTGAATGGGCCCGGTACGATCTTAGCAGAAACCGCCGTGCCTGTGCAGGATTGGCATTGGCTGCGTCATTACCTGCAGCTGGACGTGACCCTCGAGGCGATTTTGCAAACTTTTCCTGACGACGAGCCCATGCGCCAGGCTGTTACGTCATGCCGCGGCTTGCGATTGCTTCGCCAGGATCCATGGGAATGCCTGGCGTCATTCATCCTTTCATCGACAAAGCAAATCGTGCAGATCCGGCAGATCGTGGCTCTGCTTTGCACACGTTTTGGAACCCTCATTCCCTCCTTCGATGCGAATCCGGCTTTTGCGTTTCCTACTGCGGCGCAGATCGCGTCGGCGACCGAGGGAGAGCTGCGCGCGTGTAAAATGGGATTTCGCGCGCCGTACCTGCTCGCGGCGGCTCGGGCGGTGGACTCGGGCAGCATCGACCTGGCAGCCCTCCATTCCACTTCACTGGAAACTGCTCGCGGCGATCTGATGCAGCTGGCGGGCGTCGGCCGCAAGATCGCCGATTGCGTGCTGCTTTTCGCATGCGGTTTTCCGACCGCGTTTCCTGTGGATGTGTGGGTGATCAAGGCCCTGTGCCAGCTGTACTTTCCGCGACGCCGTCCCTCGGCGAAACGATTGCTGCGATTTTCTGAAACACACTTCGGCCCGAATTCAGGTTACGCGCAGCAGTATCTGTTTCATTATATGCGCACGAAACGAAATGCCTGAACAAGCCGCCTGACTTGATGAATCTGAAAACCTTGGAAGTTCTTTTCACGCCCGCCGACTTCAACGAACTGAAACAACGGAATCTCGCGGGAACTGCCTGCGTGGTGTTTGATGTTTTTCGCGCGACGAGTTCCATGATCAATGCGCTGGGAAACGGCGCCGAAGCGGTGATTCCCGTGGGCGAAATTGCGGAAGCCGTCGCACTCCGCGCGCGCAATCCCGCGGTGCTGCTTGCGGGCGAAAGGGACGGCGTGCGCATTCAAGCGGCGCAATCCGGTGGAGTCGATTTCGATTTCGGCAATTCGCCGCGGGAGTTCACGCCGGCACGGGTGCGCGGCAGAACAATTGTTTCCACAACCACGAACGGCACCCGCGCGCTTCGCTCATGCGCCCATGCCGCCTCCGTCTGGGCCGCCTCATTCCTCAACCTGGCCGCGACAGCCGAAACCGTGCGCCAGAATGCGAGCGAGTCGTTGATCATCATTTGCAGCGGCACATTCGAGGAAACCGCGCTGGAGGATGTGCTAGGCGCGGGAGCACTGTGTGACTTGCTCTGGAACGACGCAGCAACCGCGCGCGTTTCCGACGCCGCCTTGATGGCCTTGAAGTTGTTTCGAGCTGGGCAGGGCAACCTGTTGGCCGCCGCCTCGGAAGCGCGCAATGGCCGCAAGCTGCTGTCAAACCCTGATCTCCGGGACGATGTCGCCTTTTCGATGCAGCGCGACATCTGGAATTTTGCGGCGCAACTGCTACAGGATGGCCGGATTGTGCGCGTAAAATAATGCGGAAGTATCCGTCGAAGTGTGTGTTTTCAGCCCGGAACTGGCAACCTGCCCGTTCCCTTCTGTCGGCTCTCAAGCGCAGCTACGATGGAACCTGCCTGAGCGACGCAGATCACGGATTTCCGGGCGGGCGGTAGCTCGCGACCACCCAGTCGCTCAACACCTTGTCGGGTGTCTCGGCGGCATCGCGATCCAGCACAAATTCCCGGGGACCGGAGTTCTGCACGATCAACTTCAGGCCAAACTGGAAATCCTTGAATCGCTCGGCGCACAAATCCCGCACAGGCTGCCCCTTTTCCATCGCCTGCATCACAAGGAAGTCGCTCGCCGATTCCGTGAACCGAATGGAAATGCGATGCGTCTCCGAGAAACGCTGCGCAAATTCATCCACAACCTGCCGGGCTACGAGCCGCTCCTCCTGGTGCGGATCGGACACCATCTTCTGCAGTTCAGCGACAGGATCCTCCACCAATGCCGCAGTGACGACAAACCGCCTCACGGGTGTTGAGGGAAGCTCAAATTTGATTTCGCGGAAGATGCGTTCGCAAACAGTCATCAATCCGCGCGCGCCCGTCTGCTCAAGGCTGGCAAGTTCCGCGATCTTCCGAAGTCCTTCATCTGAAAACAGCACTTCAATTCCATACGCAGCGAAGTCCTGCTCGTACTGGCGGATGATGCTCCCCTCGGAATTCTTGAGGATCATGTAGAGGTCGTCGCTGTTCAGCGGGTGGCACACCACGCGCACAGGCAGCCGTCCGATAAACTCAGGCTCGAATCCGAACTCAATAAAGTCGCGCGTCTGCGCCGCCGTCAGAATGAGCTCCGATGGATCCATTCCCTTCTCCTTCGCCGCGAACCCAATCGATGCCTCCCGCAGGCGCTTGCGCACGATCTTTTCAAGACCATCGAAGGCGCCGCTCACGATAAAAAGGATGTGCTTTGTGTTGATCGTGCTAGGGGATTTCCGGCCGCGCTGGCTCAAGTCCATCATCGCCTGAATCTGCCCTGCAATGTCGTTTGGCGAGCGCGCGGGAACTTCCGTTTCCTCCATCAACTTCAACAGGTTCGTCTGCACGCCGCGCCCGCTGACATCCCGGCTGCTCGCGTTGCTGGCTGCGCCAATCTTGTCGATTTCGTCGATATAAATAATTCCGTACTGAGCGCGGCTGACATCCCCGTCCGCCAGCCGGACCAGGTCGCGAACCATGTCTTCCACATCGCCGCCAACGTAGCCCGTCTCCGAAAACTTGGTGGCATCGGCCTTCACAAACGGCACGCCGATCAGGTCGGCGGCACTCCGGATCAGGTAGGTTTTGCCGACGCCCGTGGGGCCAACGAGGATGACGTTCTGTTTTGCGTAATGCGGCGCGGCCTTGCCTTCCATCGCAAGGCGAACGTGGTGGTAATGATCACACAGCGCTACACTGAGCACCTTCTTCGCTTCATCCTGCTTGATGACAAAGCGGTCCAGGAACGACTTCACTTCGCGCGGCTTGTGTTTGAACTTGAACTCCTTCGCAGCGGCCGATGCATCGGCAGGCGGATCTTGAAACTGCGGCTCATTGCCACCCCTGCCCTGCAACCGTTGCCGCACGAATTCAGAAAGCTGGCGTTGAAATTCCTCAGGTGAAAGCGGGCCGGTCGAATTCAAAGGGCGCATAGTTGTTGGTTCGTTTTCAGGATCACTCTTGCCACACAATCTTTGTTTTGCAATAAGACCGGCACGTGAGCGAATCCACTCAAATAGCGGACGGAAAAAGATTTGCCGCCGCGTTGCAGCGTTTCGATGAAGAAAACGCGCGCGATCCCAACCACGAGATCGTGAACGGTACACCGCGCCCTCGCGAACTTGTGTATTCGGAATGGCTCACCGGCTGGGTGTTGCGGCTGTCCCCCAATGCGTCGGAACCACTGCAACTTGCCGCGCGTTGCCAGCACCTGTGCCGCTGGATGATCCCTCGCAACACGTTCCCGCTTACGAAAGGCGGCTACCTTCAATGGCGGCACAAGCTAAAGCAATTCCACGCCGAACGTTCCGCCGAAATCCTGCGCGCCGCCGGCTACCCTGATGATATCGTGCAACGCGTGCACGCGTTGAATTTGAAGAAGGATCTCGCGACGGACCACGAAACCCAGGTGCTGGAGGATGCGCTGTGCCTTGTTTTCCTGGAACATCAGCTCACTGATCTCGCAAATCGCAGCACCGAGGAGAAGGTCGTCAATGCGTTGAAGAAGTCGTGGGCAAAAATGTCAGAGGCGGGTCGCGCGCGAGCCCTCGAACTCAATTACGCGCCGCGTGAAAAGGACCTGCTGGCTCGCGCGCTTGCCGGGACTTGAACCTCACTCCCCCTGCTCCTCGACGGCGGTCTCCCCTGCGGTGCCTTCCGTTACTTCCGCATGCCGCCGCACCTGCACGTTCGTGAAGCGAATGGTTTCCTCGGCGCCCTCGTTGTAAGCACCAAATCCGAGCATGCTTTCCTCGGGCAAAATGCTCGAGAACGACGGAGAACTCGCGCGGCGGAAGATCTCCGTGCCGTTGATCGCGCCCACAGCCCGCCCGTTGTCGAAGCGCAATTCGAGCGAATTTTTGCCCTCGTTAAGCACGACCCGGCGGCGAGTCTGGGTCTTCGTAAACGCGGGGGACAGATAGACAGCGGCATTCGAACCCCGCTTTCGCACCCGGCACGAATACCAGCTTTGCGCCGACCCCGGATCGGGGATGCCCAGGACAAGGCCAGCCTGGAAATCACCCGTCGCGGAACTCACCACCTCGAAATCAAAGCGCATCGTGAAAACCGGTCCCACCCGCGCCCTTGAATAAAGGAGATATCCATCCGCACCGGAACGTGCCTCAAAGGAACCTTCATTGAGCGGCCGAACTTCACCATGCACGACGTTCCATAGCGGATCGGCGGCACTGGATGGCGCAAAACTGACCCAGTTTCCGGTGGCCAATTGCTGTTCCACTTTGAGCGATTCAATTCGGAGTTGAACAAATCGGCGCGCTCTCTCATCAGCAATTTCACCCGCCAACAATTTTTCGTATGCGTGCAGCGCGGCCTCGACACTGCCCGCGCGGCGAAGCGCCTCCGCCCGATCGGCTTCCTCGGCAAGAGCGCTCGTTCGCAGGGCAATTTCCCCTGGCAACAAGGTCAGATCCCGGCTCCAGCCACTGAGCGTCGCAGGCTTCAATTCCCAGTTCAGTTCCGTCAACTGCGTGCGGGCCACGTCATAGCGCCCTGCGAGGGACGCAACCACAGTGTAAGCGCTGCGCCATCCGCGAAGCTCCTTCGTGTTCGCATGATGGCCGATGTATCCATTGTACATTTGCTCAAGCGAGGGCCAGATATCGTCCCGCCCATAGATGTGTTCGCCGCGCGGAACTTCGAGCTCCGCTTCGATGTCATGGACACAGTCCAGAAACATGCGCGGAGCATCGCTGTCGAATCTTCCCGAATTGATGGCTGTCACGCCCAGTTCCTGCAACGCTTCGAGGCTTCCATGCCAGCGCGGCCGCAGTCCCCATCGCATGTTCGACCAGGCATCGGGATGATCCACCTGCCCCGCGACAGCACGATCAAACCACGTCCGCATCTCTTCAATTCCCGAATCACCCATGGTCACGTAAACCATCCGCCCGGGAGCAAGCGCCCAATCGGGTTTCAACTTCCACGCCTCGGTGAACTGCGCGCGCGCTCGGGACAGATGCTCACCAAATGCTGCCCAGCCCTCGGCAGTCACACTGCTGGCATAACCGCCGCCGCGGGCGCGCCACGCCGCGCGCGTTTCGTGCTCTCCCTCCAACACATGGGCGAGCCAAGGAAACTTCGATGCGGCCGCGCGCGTGATCTCGACGATCGTTCCGCTGTGCCGCCTGAATAGCGTGGTCGCATTGCCTTCGATGAGCATGTCCGCGATGGCCGGCTGGTCGCCGGGCACGAAACTTCCATCCGCAAGCGCCTCCTGGTAATGCCGAATGGCCCCGTTCTCCAACGGAACGTAAACCTGGGAACCCGCACCCAGCAGTCGTGCCAGCGTGATCGTCGCATAGAACTTCGGATACGCCCGATGCCTGGATTTTTCGAAACCTGTCACGGCTCGCTGGAGTAATTCCCGGTGTTCAGTGCGATCCACCGTGTTCAAAGCCATGATCGCCAGAACAAGCGGATCAGTGCAGCGCGGGTCGCCGCGCAGTTCGTGCAAAAGGCGGCGGAGCGCATGGTCGTTCTCCCGGTCTCCATACTGCACGGCGAGCCATTCGTTCAGAAACTCCCGAACCTTCGAGTCAATTTCTGGAACTCGCGCGCCGCGTTCCTCGTAACCCTGAACGTATTGCCGATATCGAAATGCGCGTGCCTCCCGCTGGACGTCGCTCTGAGTCAGCGCGTTCGTGGAAACTGGAATTGGCTGTTGTGCAAGTCGGACCGCATCTGCATCTGATCCCCCGCCGTTGCGCACATCACGGACGAAGTCCATCACGTTCCGAGAAACCCAGACGACCTCCACAAATCCTATGACGAGAACCACTGCCACGATGGTTCCTATGACTTTCGATCGTTTTGACGCTCCTGCTGCGCGGGGGATGGGCGGCGGAATGACCCGTGGTGCCGTGGCTCCTTCCTTGGAGAGGACAACGTCGATCGGCTCCCAATCCGCCATGCCCTCGCGCCATAAGAGCGCGGTCTCATCCAGCTCGCCGGAAGCGCGCCGCTGACGCAACAACTCAAGCGTCGTGGCTTCAACAGGCCGTCCCTCCCGGTACAGATTGAAATTCATAAATGGGTGTCACAGAGCTTAGCCGTGCACGCATCAACAGCAAGCTGGCAGTGTGTTCTGCTGCCGGGCGTGTATGACCTCCAGCCGGCGTGGAAACGCAGCGATATAGTCCCGACTCGTCGGGATACACCTGTTGCGCCACGCTCGAATCGAATTCCGTTTCCAATTTGCCGCCGACGGCTCATTCGCCTTACTGTCAACGCGAAGACAGGATCAATGTGAACCGCTTTGATGCCGAATTGCAGAACCGTCTCGGTGCGCTTCGCGAACAGAATATGTATCGCGAACTCCGGCGCATCGATTCACCCCAATCCACCCGCCTCCTCATCGAGGGGAAGTCGTTCCTTAACTTTTCGTCTAACGATTACCTTGGCCTGGCGAATGATCCCATGCTGCAGCACGCGGCCATGGAATGCCTTCGAAGTTTTGGTTGTGGCTCGGGCGCATCGCGGCTCGTCTGCGGGTCTCTCGCGCCGTTTCATGAACTGGAAGCCGAACTCGCAGCTTTCAAAAGCACCGAGGCGGCGCTTTCTTTTCCCAGCGGCTTTGCAGCTGCCATAGGAACGATCCCGGCCATCATTGGCAGGGACGACATCGTGATCCTGGATAAGCTCGTTCACGCTTCGATCGTTGATGCCGCGCGGCTCTCAGGTGCGAAGCTGCGCGTGTTTGCACACAACGATCTCGATGATCTCGAAAACAAACTGCGGTGGGCAGCGCCGCAGTCTGCGTCCGCTCCGCGTTCCGTCCTTGTCGTGACGGAAAGCATTTTCAGCATGGATGGTGATCGGGCGCCGCTGAAGGAAATCGTCGCGCTCAAGGAGAAGCATGGCGCATGGCTCATGGTGGATGAGGCGCACGCAACGGGAATTCACGGACGCCAGGGCCGCGGCGTCGCGGACGAACTCGGTGTGAGCGATCATGTCGAAATCCAAATGGGCACACTGGGCAAGGCGCTGGGCGCAAGCGGCGGCTACATCTGCGGCAGCCGAGGCCTGATTGAAACCCTGATAAACCGTGCCCGCAGTTTCGTCTTCAGCACGGCTCCCCTGCCCGCGGCTGCCGCCGCTGCATCGGCCGGCCTCAGCATCATTCAATCAGCGCGCGGAGATCGCCTGCGCCAGACCTTGCAACAGCGCGTCTCAGAACTGAACACCGCGGTGTCGAAATCGACGTGCGACGGTGGTGCGATCGTTCCAATCATGATCGGGGACGAACGGACAGCGCAGGCAGCTGCGGATGCATTGCGCCAGCACGGCATTTACGTGCCTGCGATTCGCTTTCCGACCGTCGCTCGCGGAGCGGCGCGATTGCGCGTCACCGTGACCGCGTCCCACACCGCGGAGGACATCAATATCCTGGTCGCCGCGCTCCGTGACATCTCGCAAAATCCCGCCGTCGCATAACGCCATGCATCCTCTCGCTCAACTGGATCAACGTTATGTCTGGCATCCCTTCACGCAGATGCGCGATTGGCTCAGGCAGGAACCCATCGTCATAGTGGATGGCCGGGGCGCGGTTCTGCGCGACGTGAAGAGCAAGGAATACCTCGATGCCAATTCGTCCATATGGACGAACCTTCACGGCCATCAGCATCCACGAATCAACGCAGCCATTCGCCGCCAGCTCGGCAGGATTGCGCACAGTTCAGCCCTCGGCCTCGCCAATGAACCCGCCAGCCTGCTCGCGAAGCAACTCGTTCGCGTCGCGAATCCACGGGGAATCGGCGAAACCAAACTTGAAAAGGTGTTCTTCAGCGACGACGGCTCCACTGCATTGGAAGTCGCGTTGAAACTGGCCTACGAATTCACAAAACGCACCCGCGGCAGGAAACGGGAGCCGCGCTTCCTGTCACTTGCTGGAGCGTACCACGGCGATACTGTCGGCGCTGTGTCGCTGGGTCATAGCGATCTCTTTCACAAGGCTTATTCCGGCCTCCTGTTCAAGACGGACAAAATTCCGGCGCCCTATTGTTATCGCTGTCCGTTCAATCGCGCCAAGCCGCAGCGCGCCGACGCGCGAATGTACCGAAACTGCCGCCATGAATGCGTCAGCCTCGCCGCCCGCGCGTTTCGAGCCCAGGCCAGGCGCGGCAATTCGTACGCGGCGTTTGTTTTCGAACCCTTGATGCAGGGGGCTGCAGGAATGATCGCTCAGCCAGAGGATTGGCTCCGGGACGTTTCGGCGATTGCCCGGGATCATGGAACGCTCCTGATTGCGGACGAAGTCATGACCGGATTTGGCCGCACTGGGTTTGGCGCACCGCTTTCGTCATCCACACGTTCACCACAACCGAGCAACCAGACGCCTGCGCAGGTTTCCCTATTTGCGTCGCATCACGAAGACGTTCAGCCGGATTTCCTTTGTGTTGCCAAAGGTCTTACGGGCGGTTATTTGCCAATGGCGGCAACGCTCACGACCCGCGGCGTGTTTGATGCGTTCCTTGGCGAATACGAGGAATTCAAAACCTTTTTTCATGGCCACAGTTTCACGGCCAATCAGCTTGGAGCAGCAGCATCACTCGCGAGCCTGGGTTTGCTGAATGGGGCAGCCAGCCTGGGGGCGCGCCAAATTCTGCAAGCAACGCTGCGCAATGAGTTGGAGAATTTGTGGCAAATCCCGCAAGTCGGCGATATTCGGCAGGCCGGGTTGGTTGCCGGCATTGAACTGGTTCGCGACTGGCGCACCCGCGAGCCGTTCGCGTTGAAGGAACGGGCAGGCATCCGCGTGTGCGAAGCCATGGCGCGCCGCGGCGTTCTCACACGCCCCGTCGGCAATGTGCTTGTGCTCATGCCTCCCTACTGCACCACACCACGACAGGTGCGAAAAATCACAACTGCAATTCACGATGCGTGCGCTGAAGTGTTTCGATAAGGCCTGGCGGATTGGAATTGCCGCGTTTGGCCTGCTGCTCTCGCTTCACTGCGGCGCCGCCGACCCAGCATCGACGTCAGCCATCGAACAGCTGGACTTTGTGCGGCGATTGAATGCGTTGCTGAAACTGGATCCCGAAACTCACCCCGGCCAAATCTCAGACTCGGCCGCGTCGCTGGCGAGCGACGCACGAGTGGCAGTCCGCATCTACAAGACGGAACGCCGCAGCCGTGAGATCGACTTTAACGAGGCCAGCCGCGAGGAGTTGAAGAAGCACTTTCATGGTCCTCCGGATCTTCCCGCGTCACGCGAGATACGCGCGCTCGAACACATCGCGCGAACAGCAAAAAGCCTTGAACCATTGGCCGCTGCAGATCGCGAGATTCTCATACTACAATTGCGGGAAATGATGGCGGGGATGGTGAACAATCGCCGCTCGCCCATACCCGCGAGCGTGGGTGTGCTCACGCCCTGGAAATTGTGGTGGAGCGCGCGCGATCGCTCGATTGGTCACGGCAGCACGCCGGCAAGAAATCTCATGATCCTCGATACAGAGCGAATTTTATCAGCAGATCTCAGCCTCTGCGATCCCAAGCCGTCCGACTTTTGGCAACGGCCGGATTCCATTTCGGATCAGGACCTCAATGCCGGGTTCGGAAGGAAAACGGCCCCGGCGTTCTCCGACGCCATTTGGGAATATGAGTCGCCGAAGACAAGCTCTGGAACGCGGCCAGGATTCAATGTGCGGAGTGGCGGCGTGGAGCTGAAGGTCAAGCTGGCCGACGTGAATTCCGAACCGTTCACAGCCCGCATCTTTCACGCGCTCGGCTACCATGTCGATCCCACGGATTACGCTCCTGCGATAAAGGTGCGTTACACCCGCAGGATCTTTCGGGAGTTCAACCTGCGCAAGCCGCTCGCATTGCCGTTGCGACCCGTGTGGGTTCCAGTTGGCTCGCTTCAATTGCAACCGGAATACGACCCGTTCGACTTTGTCGACCACGCTGTTCTAAAGGACGGAATGAAGCTGAGCGGTGCGGATTTGAAAACGCGGCTGCTGGTCAATCCCTCGCGCGGACGCGCTGCCGACGATCCTGAAAATTATCGGGAGGAGTTCGAACGCACAATCGATTATGTGGTTACCGGTCCCGCAAATATTCAGCTCGAAGAGAGCGCTGGCGACGCGATTGGAAGCTGGGATTTTGACGGGCTTGGTCATGAGCATCGCCGCGAGCTGCGTGGCGCTGGGTTGCTGGCCGCATGGCTTGGCTGGTTTGACTCGCGCTTCGACAACACGCGACTCCGCATCGTTGAAGTCGAGGGCAGGCCCGAGCTGCGGTTTTTCTTCACCGATCTCGGGGCGGGAATGGGAAGCGGCACAGGATGGCTCGTGCGGCATGGGGAAAATCCTAAAGCAATGGAAAGCGAATTCACCTCGCCCAGAATTGTCCGCGGCCCCGGCCGCATGACAACGCCGTTTCGAGTGCATCACTTCCAAACAATCGTGCCCACTGCTGCGTTCCAGCAGATGACCTTCGACGATGCGCGCTGGATGGCGCGAATGATAGCGCAGCTGACGCCGGAACAAATTCGCACTGCCCTCCAAGCGTCTGGGTACGGCATCGAAGCCGTGGAGCTGTACCTGGAGAAACTGCTGAGCCGCAGGTCCAAAATGCTCAGGGATCTTGAATTGGAATAAGCTGCAATCTGCGGACTTGTTCGCGAAACTGGAGACGGTTCAGGTTGGGACACCTGCGCTGCGCGAGTTACTTTACGAGTTCCGCGAGCTTCGGTTCGATCGCCTGCGCCCAAATCTCGTAACCGCGCTCCGACAGATGCAGGAAGTCAGGCATCACGTCGCGCGAGATCGAACCGTCGTCCTGGACGAGTTCTGAGCCGAAATCGAGATAGAACACGTTCTTATCGTCGGCCACCCGGGCGAGCGCCTGGTTCACCTGGAGAATCTTGCCGCGCTGGGGGGTGAACTTCTCTCCGCGCGGGAAAATTCCGAGCACCAGGATTTTCGTGTCAGGCATGCGGTCCCGCATCTGTTTCACAATCGTCTGCACGCCTTCAAGGATTTCGCCTTCCGTATTGTCTTCGCGATTCGAGTTGTTGGTTCCAATCATCAACACCGCGGCCTTCGGCTTGACTCCGTCGAGCTGGCCATTTTCAAAGCGCCAGAGCACATGCTGCGTGCGGTCCCCGCCCACTCCAAAGTTCAGGCATTTGCGCGAGCCGTAATACTTGTTCCAAACATTGCGTCCGGCGTTCTCCCATCCGTGGGTTATGGAATCGCCAATGAAAACGATGTCACAGGCGCCCTGATTATCCTTGGCACGTTGAAGGACCACGGTTGTCCTGGCGCGGGCGCCCTGGTCCGGCCGCTGGACGGGCACGATGGCAGTGTTGGTGCGAGTGGCCGAGGCCGCGGCGTTGTCCGTGGAAGGAGTCGCAACCGTCTGTCCGTTCGAAGCGGTCAGCGCCGCAATCGTGAGAAGAAGGAACAAAGCGTATTTTTTCATAGCGGAACGCAGCCTGCGCCGATTGCAGCTGCGATGTCAATCCGCCGAAGTCGGGCTGCCTGAGCGCCGCTGGAACCAACGCGAGCGTGGGGAAAAACAAAGGACCAGGTTTCCCCGGTCCTTTGCGAAGTGAACAGATATCAAATCAGACACAAATCAGCGGCGCAGTCCGGCGCGACCGGGCAACCCAGCCCCAGGAGCATTGAGGTCGATCCTGCGTCCGGAACGCTGGCGTTAAACCATGCCGACGCGGCAAATCCGCACGATTACGGGCCTCGAATTCTACTGGGAATGGCGCGGTTGATGGCCCCAATGAGCCTCGACTTGCATCTTGAACAGAGATTGGGGACCTAATTTTTCGGGCGGTGCCGTCGTCAATGCTGCCTTGATCTTGCCATGGACCTCCGACGTCTGCAGTGCAGACCGCAGCAGTTGCCGTTGCAAGGAAAGGAATTCGTCGAAATCGAGCTGCCGATTGCGATTCTCGTCGGGATCAAAACCGTCAACGGAGAAGCGCTCGCCGGCGCACCTCGACAGTTCGGCGGGTGTCAGTGCTCCTGAACCATCGATGTCTGCATCACGGAACGCAGCCCGTGCAAGCGCCTGTTGCACCACATGAATCGCGCTCTGCTCTCGTGGACCCAATGTGCGGTCGCCATCCAGATCAAAGGCGATCAGCTCCGCCGCATCCAGACGCCGGTTGGAATTTTCATCGATCCTTTCGAGCTCCAGCGCAGCGAATTCGTCATCATTCAGCGCTTCCGCCATTTCTGCGCCAGCAAGCCTGCCGTCCTTGTTGGAATCGAACCGCGTCATCAGCAGCTTGCGGCGTCGATCCTCTGCGGCCTTTGCTTCGCGTGCTTGGTCCCTCTGAATCCGGCTTTGCAGCGCATGTGCGGCTTCGATTTCGCCGGTGCGCGCGACCCAGACGCCGTTCGTGAAGTCACGCCCGGAATACCCGCCCGTCACATGACTGCCTGATTGCTCGAGTCCAAAGAAAACGTGGTTCCCCGCCCACAACATCCAGCTCGGTGACAAACCTGAAGGATAAAACGAACGCATTCCATTCGCGCCAGTCAGCGGCGGAGAAGCGTCTCCCGATTCAAACTTCAGATGCACCGTTTGGGGAGAGGGCAGTTCGGGACTGAAGCGATGCAGCGCGGCATGGTAACCATTCCGCGCAACAATCCGTTTGCCAATGATGACGTTCTGTTTCTCATCCTTGATGTCTTGCGCCTCAGAGTGGGCAACGAGCAGGAAAAGGTTTGATCCCTTCAAAGAGGCCGCAGTGTTTTCCAGGATGACATTGGGCAGTGACTTCCAAAATGGCGACGGCGGCGCTGCCCGAATCCGCGACGCGAAAGACGGCGGCGCGAATGACGCGTCCGCCTCGGTACGGCGATGTGACACCAGAAGCTCAGGGCTCGGGGAACTGTTCAGGAGCCTTGCCATTGCACTCTGCGCCCGGAAATCCGGGAGGCTGCCGCGAAACAGCACGCCTTCGGGAAAGATCTCCGGATGCGCCGTGATGCAGGGAGTGGCGCCAAGGAGCTGCCAATCGGCGCCGTTCCAGCTGAACAGCCTGGTTTCCGTGGCCAGGCGAATCGCACCATTTGGCCCGGCGAAAAGTATGTTCCTATCCAATGGTTCCGAATCGAGCAGAGAAACAGGCGGCGTACGCCTGCGGCTCGCCATGATTCGCGTTCTCCGGCCCCCCTCCAGGATTTCCATCACGACATGCGCGTCCGATGCAAACAGCCGATTGTTGATGACGAACAACTGGTAATTTCCGCCGTCCGAGATGGGCAGCACATTCCACTGCTTTCGCGCAAAGTCATACTTCAGGATCTTTTTTGACTCGGACATGTACAGCTCGCCTCCAAGGCAAGCACTGCGATGATAGAAATTTCCGCGGCCTACAACGTCAAGTTCGGGACAACTCGCCACCGTCCAGGCGCCAGTGTCTGGCTCCAGCAGCGCGACTGCTGAATGCCTCGCGTAACGCGTGCCCTTCCATTGGCCGTCGGAGCGCATGGTGTAAACCTGCGCGGTGTAGGCGAGCTCCAGCATGAGGCGGTTATCCTGCCAGCGATGCGCGGTGATCACGGCCCCGGGAATCCCATCACCTTGAAGTTCCTCGACGGGCAGCGGCAGAAATTTGCTAACCGTGACGATGTTGGATACGACTTCGAGAATATTAGTTCGCGCGGCGATCTTAGGGGCGGCTGCGATTTGCGGTGTGGCAACAGGCGCTGCATTGGACGCGGACGGACGGCTTGCCACGGGCGGCGATGTAGATGCCCCAAGAATGCCGGTTAGGTGTTGCTCCAGGAAAAGTTCCACCCATCGCGCGCCCGCATCGGCACGAGAACGCGCGCTTCGTTCCTGCATGGCTCGGGCTCGAGCCAGCAAGTTGCTTTTGTATGCGGCTACAAGTGGAACGAGTTCCGCCGCTTGCGCGCGGGTGTAATTGCGGCTGGAGAACACCTTGTTGAATTCCCGAGTCTCGAAAGGTGTCAGCGCGGCCAAATACGTCTTTTGAGCCGCGAAGGCAAAAGCCGTTTCTTTTTGCGGGATCGTGGTGGACCAATACTCGCGTTCCATCGCCCTCATCCTTCCATTGTGGTCGGAATAATAACTCTGTTGAAGTGCCTCGCGCATGGCGGATGAAACTCCGCTGCCGATTCGTCCGGAAATCAAGTCACCTGCTCCCCAATTGAGGTAAAGAACGCCAACACTGTTCGTCACGAGCGTGTCCCGTTCCGCATAAACTGCGTCGAAAAAGTTGGTGAATGCCTGGGCCAGCGCCGCGTCGTCGTTTGGAGCATCGGCGAAGGCAAACGCCTTTGCTTCGAGCCGCAACAATCCGTTGCTCGATGCCGACAGCTCCTTAACGAAATCGTCCCACAACCGCGGCAGCCTTGTCCCGTCCTCGTTCCACGCAACGAGCCGCGGATTGTGCGGCGGTCGAAACCAAAGTGAATCATGGATAAACGAAAAGACGGGGCTCGCCATCAGTTCACGGTAAAGGTCGAGGGAATCCTCGGGCCGTTCCTGCCACAGGGCGCCGTAGGTGAGAATGCATTCAAAAATATTTGGACTGCCCGCAATTGAATGGGCCAGCTCGTCATGTGTCGCGACGCGGTCTCCGACGAAGTAACTGGCCCGCACTGATTCCGAGCTGAGAATGAGCCGCGCAACCCGCCGCGCCGTTGCGCGCAGCGTCGCGATCTTATCCCGATTCTGATTGAAGGCAGGGCGATGCCAATGGAACTGCTGCAGCACGTGTGAGGCAGCCTGAAGTGCTTCCACGCCCGTCGTGTACCAATCAGGTTTGGGCTGCCCCCCTGCCCTGCTCCGTCCTTCCACCCTGGCCTCGCCATCCGGCGAAATCCGCCAGAACTCCTCATAACAATTCAGCGCGCGAATGGCAGTGTCGCAATCCGAAGGATCTGGATGCTCGCTGACCTGCATGCGACGGATCCTGCTTCGATCGCGGCCATACGAGCGCGTGTCTGGCGCTGAGACGATCGGCAAACCACTCGTGTACGCGCGCACTCGGACGAGCGCGGTGCGAAGGTCCCTCTTCCCCAGCGCCCATGCCGATTCCGCTGCAGCTTGCGCGTCTGAAAATAGTTCCCACTTCAGTGCCCACTCGGCTTCTTCCACAAAGCGAGCCGCTTCTTCAGCGGGCGACCACGCGGGCATCGATGACAGGCTGAGCTTCCCAACAATTTGTTCAGCCAGCCCGTTCACCACCGCTGCAAAATTCGTCCGAGGTGCCGCAACTGAAAGCGACATCGGCAGACCACCGCGTGGCGGAATCAGCCGCGCGTCGAGCGTCAGCGTTTCGTTCTGATACGTTTCCCGGTCGATCGCGCCATCCACAAGATACGCGCCGCTCCAAAAGGAATCCGAATTCAATCGCAACTCCTTCTCCTCGTTCAGCAACTCCAGCCGCTCACGCTCAAGAACGAAAAGCCTCGGTTCGGTCGCCAACCTCTGAATCAAAAGCGCTTTCAATTGGCTTTCTGCAACAATGCCGGCCGGTGACTGTACCGCGGAACGCAAATTGAGAATCGAAATAGGAATGGCCTGCTCCTTCAAGACCATCAGCTTGGGCAGCAAGGGGCGCAGCCGTTGCGGGAACGTGGCTGCCCATGCGGCGGAACTTTCGCCTTCCAGCGGCAGTGTCTGCGCGCTCAGAATCACTCCAGGCCCGACTGCGATCAGCCGCACCGTGACCGAAGCGGCCTCGCCCGCTTCCCGACGTGTAAGGAGCAGCAGGCCATCCGCGCCAAGCAGCTGGCCAAGCTTGAGGACATCAGGACTGGCGGCGGAAAGCGCCTGTTCCCGGTACACCTTTTCTATTTCCGCACGTTCGAGCAGTGCAACACCGCTCAATTGCGAGAATCCCGCCGTCAATAAGTCTGTGAGAGGAGCGAGCGAGGGCTGTTCGGGAACGATCGCGAGCCTTGGCACGGGGGTGTCGGCTCCCAGGCACAAAGCGAGGGAACAGAAGAGAAAAACGATCGCAGCGCTGAGCCGCGCCGGACTTTGCGAGAGCAGCATGAAATGTGAGGACCACATCCGACCCGGCGAAGAATCTTCACCCGCCATACCCTTATAATTCTTCGTCCAGCACCGCCATGGCTTTGTCTCCTGCCGCGCAATCATTCTATCCTGCAGGAACCGGTTTTCGTCTTCAGACGTGCCTCCGCATCGGATGGAACCTAACGAAGCCGTGATTTGACCGTCAAGCGGCTTCACCTTCACGGCTCGCGTCTTCCGCTGTTAAGCCGTTTCCAGCGACATGCTTTCGTATTTCGGTCGCACCGGGGCAGCTGGCTTTTCCCGGGCGAAGGCAAGATAGAGGAACGCAAAGATTCCTGTGACGGGCAGGATGAGGAGAATCGAAATCAGGATGCTCAATCCTCGCGCTTTCACCACCTTGAACGCCCACACGAGCGGAACAATGGGAAACCAAAGCAGAAGAAACCACCAGCCCGACATCTCTGCAGCGCGCAGCAATGGAATCCATTGCAAACCTGGAATCCACACGAGCCCGCCCGGCACCTTCTTCGCCTTCAACACAATGAGGCGGCAAAGCAATGAAAAGAACAGGTGCATCGCGACACCCGCGGCGGCGAGCGCCACAAAGAAAGGGCGTGTCGGCTGGAAATCCCGCAATTCGGGCGGCAGTTGCTCGCGAACACTGTCCTGAATGGGTTTCAATCTTTCCTCGACCTGAGGGAGGACATCCCGAGCGAGCACAACAGGCAGGATCACCTTTTTGTATTTTCGCGGCGGCGCCGAGTAGCCAAGCACCCGCTTCGCATCGTCGGAAAGATCGTCCACCCGAATGTTTCCCATGCCGCCCGCGTGGTGAATGAAAATGTAATCCTTGCTCTTGGTGGTCACGGTCACGTTGCTGTACGTGGCGGTGGTCGTCATCAAAACGGGGATGACTTGATCGGCAGCGCGAACGTTCACGACAGCCGCCAGCAGCAGGATCGAATTCAGGATGCGGTTCATCCACGAAGGAAATCCGCGCATTCCCACGACGCTGTCCATTGTCTGTCCCGCTCTGTTCAAATTCTTCATAACGAGTCGAATTGAACAACGAAGGCACGAACCGTACCAGCCTGCGCCTCCGGGGTGAGCGCTTAAGGAGGGTAGGAATCACCCCGATGGGGTTGTCAGACAAACACTGAATCCAAATAGCGCGGCAGGCTGAGTGACAGCAACCTGCACAGAATCCAATGTGACGGCGTGAGAGCGAAAGCCAATAAACACAAAGCGGTATTGCCGATCGGACGCACAGCTCGCCTGGCGTGTGAAATTGAAGCCCTGCGGGCGGATTGCTGCAAAGCAGCCTGTCTCCTCGCCCAAGGTGAGACCCAGGACGAGTCTGAACTCGAAGAATGCGCCCGATTGGACGACGCGCTGGCGGAAGCCCACGCCCTTCTCAAATCCACCCTGACCCAGGTCATCATGTCCCGCCTCAAGCGACGGAGCCGGGCTGGGACGTCGGAAGTCTGATTAACGGACAGCGTTGGCTTGTTCGACGGCGGCGGGTCTCTCCCGTCCCGTGGCGGCAAGGGGTGCCGAAGGCTGGATTACAGATGACAACTTTATCCCGGATTCAGTCATGTCCGACGCGAGTTGTTGCAGCGCTCCCTGAACTTTCTGTGTATTTGTCTCGGCGTTGCGGACGACGTCCCGCGCCGCCGCCAGCCCCTCAGCGTTAAGATCAGTCCCCAGGCTGCGCTGAATGTCGCTGAAATAGCTCATAAATGGCCTGACTACGGCCTGGGTTTCTTCGTAACGATTGCACACAAACGCCACCTGATTGCTCACGGCCTGTTTGCGCGCCTCGCTCGTGCTGCGAATCACTTCGTAATTCATCGCGGCCAATTGTGCATCCCAGGCGGCAAAATATTCCGCGCTCGTTTCCTTCAATTGCGCCATTGCGACATCGCTGCGCTCCACCGCGGCGAGGAGCCTGTCGAGAGAAGCGCTGTAAGCTTTGAAGGGCGGCTTGAGATCACTGGCCGGACTGTTCACAAGAGTCGACAAAGCCACGATCGTTTCATCGAGAGCCTGGTTTTGGGCCTCCACCGTGCGGCTCGCGCGTTGCAGGCTGTCGGCTGTCTTGTCGCCGGTCCGATAACCAACACTGCTGCATCCGGTCACGCCAGCCAGAAGCAATCCGGCCAGGAGCCACGTCGAAGATTGAGCGCTTGAAGTTTTCATCTCGTGTTCCCCGTTTAAAGCAGGTTTCCAATGTCCAATACATGGGGTGGATTGCCGGGGAATCGGCCCATCCGTAGATTTAGGGAAGTAGGCGCGGTCCTTGCTTATTGAGTGGCATGAAAGCATTCGCCGCAAGTTCCTCCCCCGGGGCGCACGTTCGGAATTTCTATACCGAGAACCTCGCGCCAGTGAATCATCATGAAGAAACACAGTTTCGCGGATGGGATGCCGCGCTCCTCGTTGTCTTGTTTCTGGAAGTCGCGATCCTGATGCGTCTTGTTTTGGCCACATGAATGCCACCCACAGCGCCTGCGAAACAACGGGCGGCGTCAGCGAGGTGGACAGATTGCGCGAGCGCCTGGAGACAGCGAGCTTTGAGGCGCGCTTCTATCGCGGTCTCTGTTGGGCTCTGCTGGCAATGGGCGCCATCGGCACTCTCGCCCACTTATTGAACCGCTGATCCGCGACGCGACCGCAGCCGCCTCAGCCGCGCAACAATCCGCCTTCGGGACAAGGTGTCGTTCACTCCCTTCTGTTGCCCCCTTTCGAGAAACAAAAAAGCCGCCCGCAAAGGACGGCCTGAAAACCGGGAAAAGTCTTCGCCGAAAGCTTACTTGAGCTTGCCGAGCGTTTCTTGAATCGCCTGAAAATTGGGCAGGTCCTTGGGCGTTGGTGTCTGTTCGCTGTATTGCACCACGCCGTCCTTGTCGATCACGAACGCCGCGCGCGCCGCGGTCGAACCAAATCCGAGCAGGTCGTCCAGCAGAACTCCGTAGGCTTTCGCGGTGGTCTTGTTCAAGTCGCTCGCCAGCGTGATACCGATCTTTTCCTTCTGCGCCCAGGCTTCCTGCGCGAACGGGCTGTCGACGCTGATTGCAATCACATCCGCATTGAGGCCGGAATAGGAGTTCAAGCCCGCGGTGATATCGCACATCTCTTTGGTGCAGACGCTGGTGAACGCGAGCGGGAAGAAGAGAACCACCGTGTTTTTCTTGCCCGCGTTGTTGCTGAGTTTCACGTCTACCACGCCGGTGGATTGTTTCGATTTAAGACTGAAATCCGGCGCCTTTGAGCCAACAGAGATTGCCATAGTAATTGAGCGTTGTTGTTTTTGATTCGTTTCAGGGACGGGCGAATCATAACGCCCGCGGCGAGAGTGTCAAATGCCTGCGGAATCTCCCGCTCACCTTCTGCCGTCATACCAGGTATGGCACGCTTCCCGGTTTGTGAGCGTTTTGCCTCCCGCCAGCAACGTTCGCAACATGAACCGCGCATGCTCTGCCGGCGTGTAAAGGTGGATCTTGCGGGCCGAGGTTTTCAATGGGTGCCGATGCAGAATCACGATCTTCTTGCGCCGGCGCCGTGCGAGTTTCTTCAAGCGCTTGCTCAGGTCGATTTCCTCAGCCGCAAAAAGCTCGGTGCTGAAACCGCCCACTTCTCGAAACGCGGCGTGCTCGCAAAAAATGAACGAGCCGGCGGCCCATCGGAACATCCGGCTGACGGTATTCCACATTCCAGCGAACCAGGACGCCCGCGGATGATTCCCCATCAGGGCGACAACCGAACCGCCCGCAAGGCATTTGCCCGACTCGATTTGTTGCGCGACATCCTCGAACAGCTCCGCGCTGGGATGCGAATCGGCATCAATGAAAATCAGCCAGTCACCCTTTGCAGCCGCAGCGCTTCGATTGCGGGCGCGCGCGATTTGGTTGATGGGTTCGAAAACAACCTGGGCGCCAGCAGCCTCAGCGATCTCCGCAGTGCGGTCGCTTGAATTGTTGTTGCAAACAATCAGTTCCGTCTGCCACGCGCGCCCCGCGAACGGCCCCTGTGCCGCCTGAATCTGCCGCAATGTCTCGCCAATCAAACGTTCCTCGTTGTAGGCAGGGACAATGATTGAGATGAGCATGCGCCTTAACTGATCTGCGATGGCATGAAAGTCAAGCTGTCCTCCTCCGCAGATCGGCGGCTTGTCTTCATGCGCCCACTGCCGCACAGTCAGCCTTCATGAAAGTCATGGCTTTCCCGCTGCAGCTGGCGCTGGCTCTTTTCACTTACTCAATTTCGCCGGCGCAAACCAATCGCTCCAACTTTGATCTCGTGCGGCAGTTGAACGAGGCGTTTGTCCGCGTTGCCGAAACAGTTTCGCCCGCAGTGGTGGTCATAAGCGTCACCGAAAAGCCGCCGCAGTTTTCCCGCCTCGATGATGTGCAGGGCATGCCTCCCAAACGAAATGAACGTCAGTCCCAAGACCCTTTCGATGAGCCCATGGAAGGCCGCGGCTCGGGAATGATCATCCGCAAGAATGGCTACATCCTGACCAACGGCCATGTTGTCCGGGATGCCGACGCCATCACTGTGCGCCTGTTCGACGGGCGCGAGTTCAGCGCGCAGGTTCGCGGGATTGACGAGATCTCAGACGTGGCAATTTTGAAGATCGAAGCCGGCGACCTTCCTGTCGTGCGATTGGGTGATTCCACGCGCGTACGCGTTGGTGAGTTCGCCATCGCGATCGGGGCGCCGTTCCGGCTCGACTACAGCGTCACGGTCGGGCACATCAGCGCGAAAAGCCGCTCGCAGGTGGTCCCCTCTTTCCTGAACACACAAATCATGGACCAGGACTTTCTCCAAACGGATGCCAACATCAACCCAGGCAACAGCGGCGGACCGCTCGTGAACATCGAGGGCGAAGTAATTGGCGTGAACACTTTGGTCCGCGGCATGAGCATCGGCATTGGATTCGCCATTCCCATTAACCTCGCGAAGGAGATTGGCGAACAATTAATCCTGGAAGGACGATTTGTCCGCCCGTGGCTGGGCGTCGAAATCAAGTCCTTGAGCGACGAACCTGAATTGCGTCGAACCTTGACCAATATCACGCACGGAGTGGTCGTTGTCGCCGTTGTGCCGGAAAGCCCGGCGGCCAAGTCCGATCTGCGGGAGAATGACGTCATCGCGACCATCGACGGCGATCCGGTTGTCACGGCCCAGCAGTTGCGCAACCTGGTTCGTGCGAAGACGATCGGTCAGACAGTTTCGCTGGGAATCTGGCGCAATCGCGAAAAGCTTTCTGTCAGCGTGGAAACTGCGCGCTACGATCCCCCCGGCCAGCCTTCGAAACCAGCCAGCACGCAGGATTCCCAAACGCCACGGTGATGGCTCGCGGCAGCAAGGAGCGCAGGCTTCAGCCTGTTCAGCACTGTCACATCCCGTGCGTCGGCCTGTTCCCACGTGCCTCTCAGTTCTGATGCTTAAGCGGCACGAATGCCGCGCTCCTTTAAGCCGACTGCAAGCCGGTGCTCCACCTTCCATCCAATTTTGCCAATTGCCATGGGCGCTGCCCGGCCCGTACTTTACGCCCATGCGGTTCATCGCGAACATCATTGAGAAATTGCAGCGGCATCCCAAACGGATCGTCTTCCCGGAGGGATTGGAAGCGCGCGTTCTCCAGGCTGCACGCCAGTTTTATTCCCTGCAACTGGGTGCGCCAATCCTGCTTGGCGATCGCACGAAGGTCAAAGCGATGGCCGAAGATCTCAACATCTCCCTCGAAGGCATTCGCGTCATCAATCCGGCCGAGAGTGAGGACCTCGATAACTTCGCCCGGCGCTTTGCCGCGCTGCGACGTTCCCGCGGACTCAAGCCGCCCGAGGCGCGCGACGCCGTCATGCAACCCAATTACTTTGGCGCCATGATGCTGGCAATGCACCAGGCGGATGGCCTGGTTTCCGGCACCAGCCACACCACGGGCAGCGTGCTGCGGCCGCTGTTTCAAATTGTGAAAATGGCACCCCAGGCGAACACGGTTTCGAGCTGCCAGATCATGGAAGTGGAGGATTCGCGCTTTGGTGAGCAAGGGGTCCTGTTCATGGCGGACTGCGGCGTGATTCCCGAGCCTAACGTCGATCAATTGGCGGACATTGCAGTCTCGACAGCGCAGGTCGCGCGTCAACTTTTGGGAATTCGACCACGCGTCGCCCTGCTTTCTTTCTCAACCAAGGGCAGCGCGATGCATCCCACAATCGGACGCGTCCAGGCCGCGACTGCGCTCGCACGCCAAAAGGCGGAGCAGATCGCGCTCGAAGCGGATTTCGATGGCGAGCTGCAGGTCGACGCCGCGCTCGTGCCCGAGATCGCATCACGCAAGCTTCCCGACAGCAAAGTTGCGGGCCAGGCCAACGTGCTCGTTTTTCCCGAACTCAACTCCGGCAATATCGCAAGCAAGCTGGTTCGCCATATGGCCCGCGCCAACGCTTATGGCCAAATCCTTCTGGGACTGGATCGGCCGGCGGCGGATGTTTCACGCGGTTCAAATGCGCACGACATCCTGGGTGTGGCCGCCATCGTAGGCGTCCAGTCGATTGAGTATTCCCATCTCTATCCAGGCGCGGGCAGCCGCCTTCCGGGCGAATGATTGGCGTTCAGCCATCGATGTCATGAACACCACCACGCCGCGTTTGTTTATTGCCGCGACCCGCCAAAACGATGGCAAGACCACGGCGTCGCTCGGGTTGATTGCGGCCCTGCAGCAGTACTTCCCACGCGTCGGTTACATCAAACCGGTTGGCCAGCGGTTTGTCGAAGTGGAGGAACAGAAAATCGACGAAGACACTGTGCTCATGGACAGCGTCTACAGCATGAATTGTCCGCTGGTGGACATGAGTCCGATCGCGGTAGAGCCGGACTTCACGCGGCGCTATCTGGAGTCCGCCAACAACGAGGCGCTCGTGAAACGCATCCGCAAAGCGTTCGATCGCGTCGCGTGGGAAAAGGATTTTGTCCTGTGCGAAGGTTCGGGTCACGCAGGCGTGGGCTCCGTGTTCGACCTTTCAAACGCGCAGGTTGCCCGAACGCTCGGCGCAAAGGTGCTCATCGTCACGCAGGGCGGCATTGGAAAACCCATCGATGAGGTCGCGCTCAACCAGGCGCTCTTTGAAAAGGAAGGCGTCGAAATCGTCGGCGTGATTCTGAACAAGGTCCTGGGCGAGAAGATTGATTACATCAGCGACTTCGCCCGCCGCGGGCTGAAGCGGCGCGGGCTTGAACTGCTGGGGGTCATTCCGCATCAGCGCGTGCTCTCGTGTCCGACCGTGGATCTCGTGCGCGAAGAATTGGGGGCCGAGCTCCTGAACGCACCGCGCAACCTCAACAGCCTTGTCAACGACGTCATTGTGGGCGCGATGGGCGTGAAGAACGCCATGCATTATTTCCGCCGCGACGCGCTGCTCATCACGCCCGGGGATCGCGAGGACATCATCCTGGCCGCCTGCACCGGCCTCGATGCGCAGAGCGAAACCAAAATGGCGGGCCTGGTTTTAACGGGCAATCTGCGGCCTGGAGCTGAATTGTTGAAAGTCATCCGCGCCATGCCCATTCCCGTCCTGCTTGTCCCGCAGGACAGCTACGAAGTGGCGGCCAAGGTTCACGACTTGACAGTAAAGACCAGGCCGAACGACGCGGAAAAAATTTCACTGATCCGCGATATCATCGCGCGCAACGTGAACGTTCCCAAGATTGTTGAGGCGATCAAACATGTCCCTGACCATTCCATTTAATCCCGCGTTGAAGGAACTCCCGGTTTACCAGCCGGGCCGTCCGATTGAGGAAGTCGCTCGCGAGTTGAACCTCCCGGCGTCCGCGATCATCAAGCTCGCCTCGAATGAAAATCCGCTGGGTCCCTCCCCTGCCGCGCTTCAGGCCATGCGGGACGTGCTCGCCCACCTGCACCTGTATCCCGATGGCAATGCGTTTTACCTCAAGCAGAAGCTCGCGCAAAAGCTCGACGTGAACACCGGGAATCTGATTCTCGGGAACGGTTCAAACGAGATCATTGAATTTGTCGGGCACGCATTGATGCAACCTGGAACCGATGTCGTGGCCGCCCAATATTGTTTCGCGATCTATCCGCTGGTCGCCAAAATATTCGGCGCGAACGTCATCACCGTTCCGGCTCGCGATTTCGGGCACGACCTGGAGGCAATGTTGAAGGCGATCACGCCAGCGACGCGTGTCGTGTTTGTTGCCAACCCCAATAACCCCACGGGCACCGTGGTGCCACGGGCACAGTTGATTGACTTTGCGGACAAGGTCCCGGCGAACGTGCTGCTCGTCATCGACGAAGCGTACATCGAGTTCCTGGACGACGCGGCCGACTTCGTGGCGGACATCCGCGCTGGCGGGCGCGCCAACGTGCTGCTGATGCGGACGTTTTCAAAAATCTTCGGTCTCGCCGGATTGCGCCTGGGATACGGGATCGCAGCGCCCGAAGTGATTGCAACGCTCGAAAAGGTGCGGCAACCGTTCAACATCAATGCCATTGCGCAGGCGGGCGCGATCGCCGCGCTCGATGATGAAGCCCACATGGAGAAGACGCGGGAAAACAACCGGCGCGGCCTTCTCTTCTATCAGGCTGCATTCAACGAGCTGCAGTTGGAATTCGTGGCGTCGTCCGCGAACTTTGTTCTCGTGAAGGTGGGGGAGGGACAGCGCGTGTTCAACGACCTCCAAAGGCTCGGCGTGATTGTGCGCCCGATGGGCGGGTACCAGCTGCCGGAATGGATCCGCATCTCGGTTGGATCCCCACAAGAAAACGAACGCTGCCTGCAGGCTGTCCGCAAGGTGCTGTCCCCGCAGCCCGCTTAACCCGTCAAAACCGCCGGCCGATCAAACAAGCCTGGTCATGAAAACGCTGTTGGGATCGGGCTTGTACGCAGCGAATGGCGCGCATTCCTGAAATCCGAATTTCCGATACAAGCTGCGCGCCGGCTCAAAGAACGGCATCGCACCCGTCTCAAGACTGAGTCGTCGATACCCCCGTTCCTGGGCTTCGCTGATGACGTGCGTCAGCAATCGCGCGCCGATTCCCTGCCGGCGGAACATTCCTGATGTGCGCATGGATTTGATTTCGCCATGCTCTGCATCAAGCTGCTTCAAGGCGCAGCAGCCAGCGATTACGCCGTGTTGCCTGAGCGTCCAAAACGTGATCTCCGGTTTGCGCAACCCGGCGAGATCGAGTGCATGCTTGCTTTCGGGAGGCGAAAACGCGCGCATATCCTGGATGTGCTCTTCGAGGAAGGCGGCGATTTCAGAGCCTTGAAGGTTATCTAATTCGATCTTCGATCCTGCGTTGTTCTGTTGGTCTAGGTTCATAAGGCGTCGTTTCGCGCCTGAAGGATTTAAGGCGCGCGATTCGTTTCGATCGGAACACCGCCGCCGTCCAAATCCTGTTCGGCAACAAGCTTCCCGCCTTCATCAAACTCGCGTGTGGATTTGGGTGTTCCGTCCGCGCTGTAATTCATGATCAGGCGAATCCGTCCATCGCGATCAACATAATGAGCATGGTTCGGCAAGCCGTTCGAATAGAAGAGCGTTCCAAGCGGAGTGCCATCGGGATGAAACCGCCGCACAAGGTGAAGGGTTCCGTCAGGGTTAAATTCCTTTGCCACTTTCTGCCCTGGCTCTGCCTTCGTTTTTTCCGACGCTTCGGGAGCGCGACAGCCGGCAAGCGCGATTGCCGTGATCACCGCCAAACCAAATGCCGCGCGTGCGCCAGTTCTCATCCAATGCATGCGTAACTGAAACCACAGCGGCCAGCCCAAGTAAACCCTGTTCGTGCCCTCCCTTTGATCGCAAGACAACTTTCAACCTTTTGAGTTTTGAGATTGGGCATCGATGCCACATGCTGCGGGCATGAGCCAGTATGACTTTGACGTCGCGGTGATTGGCGGCGGCAGCGGCGGCTATGCTGCGGCGCGGACCGCCGCAGCGGAAGGATTGAAGACAGCCGTGATCGAAGGCGGTTCCGAGGTGGGCGGCCTCTGCATTCTGCGCGGCTGCATGCCAACGAAAGCGCTCCTCCACGCAGCCGAAGTGATGCACACCGTTTCGCACCCGGAAAAGTTCGGCATCCGCGCGGAAGGCGTTACCTTCGATTTTGCCAAAGTAATGGCGCGCAAAAACAGCCTGATCCAGGAGTTTGCTGATTACCGGGTTCAACAACTCAACAGCGGCAAGTTCGCGTTCATTCGCGCACAAGCGCGGTTCGCCGACGAACATTCCCTCGAGCTCGCCGATGCTTCGGGCGCAACCCGAACGCTGAGCGCGGCACATTTCATTCTCGCGACGGGCTCGCGCATCACGCCGTCGCCGCTGGCGGACCTGGACACGGTCGGCTATTTGACAAGTGACTCCGCGCTCGCACTGGATCGGCTGCCGCGTTCCATGATCGTCCTCGGCGGCGGGGCAGTCGCACTCGAATTCGCTCAGTTCTTCATTCGCTTTGGCGTCAAGGTCACGCTGATCCAGCGGAGCCTGCACGTCCTTCATGAAATGGATACGGATGCCGCCAGGGTGGTCGAGCAGGTGTTTCGCCGGGAAGGCGCCGCGGTTTATACCGGAACCAAACTTATGTCCGCTCGCGCACTTGGCTCACAAAAGGAAGTAACGTTCGAGCACTCAGGCGAACTGCGGCGGGTGCTCGCCGACGAGATTTTTTATGCGCTCGGCAGAACGCCCAACATCGCCGGGCTCGGGCTGGACCGCATCGGGGTGGAACTTGAGTTTTCACGGATCCGCACGAACGATCACATGCAAACTTCGATACCGCATATTTATGCGGCTGGCGATTGCACGGGTCTGCACGAGATTGTGCACATTGCAATCCAGCAGGGCGAAACCGCGGCGTTCAACATCGCGCATCCCGACGTGAGGCGTTCCATCGATTACCGCCTCCTCAGCGAGGTTGTCTTCACCGACCCGCAGGTTGCAGCGGTCGGGCTGACGGAAAAACGGGCGCATGTGCGGAACATTCCATACATCGTGGCGAGTTATCCCTTCGCCGATCACGGGAAGTCTTTGATCATGGGTGCGACCGACGGTTTTGTGAAACTGCTGGCGGACCAGCAAACGGGCGAGATCCTGGGCGGCAGTTGCGTCGGACCCATGGGGGGTGAGTTGATCCATGAAATCATCGCGGCCATGTTCCGGCGGATGACGGTCAACGAGCTGGCCCTGATGCCGCACTACCACCCGACCCTCGCCGAAATCTGGACGTATCCAGCCGAGGAGCTGGCGGAACAGGTTCGATGATCGTGCCGCTTTCGCGCTCGATGAAATGCAACGGACGAGGGACTCACAAGCCCTTCCCTACGTGCTTTTGCTTATGGCTGGCAGGCTTGTTTTTTCGAATTTGAGCAATAGACTCTCTGCATGAAGAATGATGTCGTTCCCGTTCAAATTCGGGGAATTCTGCCGGCCAACAGCGGCTGCGCGTTGTTCGTGGGGAATGATGAAAAGGTCTTCGTGATCAACGTGGAACCCCAAATGGGAATGATCATCAGCAACTTCCTGAGAGACACCCCCAAGGAACGGCCCCTCACACACGACCTGATTCAAAGCATCTTCAAAGGCTTCGATATCCAGGTCGAACGGATCGTCATCACGGAACTGAAGAACTCCACCTATTTCGCGCGGCTGATCCTCCGCCAGCAGAATGAGATTGCGAAGAAGCTCGTCGAGATCGATGCGCGCCCGAGCGATTGTCTTGCACTCGCGACCGCGCAGAAGCGCCCCATCTATGTCGCGAGCCCGTTGTTCGACCAGGTGGAAGACATGAGCGAAGTGCTGGATCGAATCAACGAAACCGGCAGTGAACCGGATCCCGAATAGCCGATGCCTCCTGCCGCCAAGAAAGCCGCACCCCTCCTCCTCGTCTGCGGCGATGACGACTTTGCCGTCAAGCAACGCGCCCGCCAGGTCTACCAGCAGTGGTCTTCCGAACTTGGTGGAATGGACCACGAAATTCTCGATGCGTCCGTTGGCAACAGTGGCGAAGCCTTGAAGGTGCTGGGACGCTTGCGCGAAGCGCTTCAAACACTGCCATTTTTCGGGGGCGGGAAAGTCATCTGGTTGAAGGACTGCAATTTCCTCGGCGACGAACGCGCGGCCAGTTCCGCTGCAGTCACGGAGAACCTCGCGAGCCTTGCGCAGGATCTCAAGGAATTCCCATGGGAGAACGTCCGCCTCATTCTGAGCGCAGGAAAAGTCGACAAGCGCAAAGCGTTCTACAAAACCCTCGACAAGCTTGGCACCGTTGAAGCCTTCGCAGGGCTGTCGGCAGATGATAGCGATTGGACGACCCAGGCAGAGAGCCTCGCACGCAAGGCCCTTCGGCAGAGGAAGAAGGATATCGATGTCGAGGCGCTCGCGGAACTCGTAAGCCGCGTCGGACCCAGTTCCAGCCTCCTCGAAAGCGAGATTGAAAAACTCTCGCTGTATGTCGGCGACCGCGCCGAAGTGCAATTGGACGACGTGAACGCCATCTGCACCCGGAACAAGACGGCGCGGGCTTTCGCATTGGGCGATGCGCTCGGCAACCGGAATCTGCCCGAGTTGCTGCGGCGCCTCGACGAGCAGTTTTGGGAAATGAAGTTTGATTCCCAGCAATCGGAAATCGGAGTTCTTTATGGATTGATCTCCAAAGTCAGGACCATGCTTCTCCTGAAAGAAATGATTCGCGAAGGCTGGGTAAAACCTGAGGGCGATTACAACCGTTTCAAGGCGCAACTCGAGCAGGTTCCCGCCGGCAGTCTTCCTGCTGATCGCCGATTCAATCCGTTGGCCTTGAATCCCTACATGCTTTACAAAGCCCTGCCGCAGGTGAAACAGTACGATCAATCCGAACTGGTGCGAGCAATGGACCTGCTCTTGCAATGCAATCGAAAGCTGGTGTCGAGCCAGACCGATCGCGCGCTCGTCTTGCAACAGGTGCTGGTTCAAATTGTAAGCCGAAGTGAATCAACGGCCCGCCGCGGCCGTAATGCAGTTTCGGGAATGTCGAAGTAACCATGAGCACGCCGTCAGCAAGAATTTTGGTCAAAGTCGGGGAAAAATGTGCCTGCATCAGGATTTCGGGTCGGGCGAATTTCACGTCGAGCATCGACTTCAAAACGCTCGTCAATGAACTGCTTCAGAAAGGCTACAATTACTTTGTCCTCGACCTCCGGGAATGCACTCTGATGGACAGCACGTTCCTGGGAGTACTCGCAGGTTTCGGCCTGCGGGTGACCGCACCGCAACCGGATCAGCAGACACGCACCATCGAGCTTTATAATCCGAATCCCCGCATCACCGACCTGCTGGAAAATCTCGGTGTATTGCACCTGTTCCGTTTGCAGCAGGGCGAGGTCTGCCTTCCAGAGCCGACCACCGATCACAATCACTCCCCGGGCGCTCCGTCGCGCGAGGAAGTGACGCAAACCTGCCTTGAAGCGCATCGAACCTTGATGGACCTCAGCCCCGAAAACGCCGCGCGCTTCAAGGACGTGGCTGCGTTTCTCGCCGAGGACTTGAAGAAGATGAAGGCGACCGCCCAGTAGAGGCGGCGTGCCGGGAACACTCACGGCCGTTGCGGAGCGCCGCCTTTCAGCCCGCTTACCGCTCACGGACTGAAAGACGCGTCCTCAAGCCTGACGGTTGACGCAAGGCTGCAGACTCGAGCAGCTCAAAGCCTGCGCTCCAACAGTGCGTTCACGCCTCCAGGCACCGTCAATCCATTACTCTCCGAGGTTCCGCTTGAGCAGCGCATTCAGCTTTGCTGGTGAAAGAACCGTTACCATGCGGCCTTTCACAGCAATCAGTCTCTGCTCGCGGAACTTTCCCAGCGTGCGCGAAAACGTTTCGCTGATTGTTCCAAGTTCCGCTGCCAGGACACGCTTGGTCATCGTCAGTTCAATGTTGACCGCGCGATCCGCCTGCGGATTCGGACAACGCTTCACCAGCCAATTCGCGAGCCGCGTTTCCACATCCTTTAACGTCAGGTCCTCCAACTGCCCAACGAGCACCCGCAGATGGCTGCTCATGGATCCCAACATGCGCAACGCAAGTTCAGGCTGGCGCTTGAGCAATTCCAGGATTCCGGCCTTCTGCACGAGCAGCACCTGGCTCGGTTCGATCGCGCGCGCGTCAGCCGGGTAACCCCGCTCCGACGCAAGCGCCACTTCGGCGAACGAATCGCCCGCGCGAAACACGTGGATCACCTGCTCCTTTCCCGCCGCGTTCACGCGATGCACATTGATGGCGCCGCGTTGCACAACGTAAAACCCCACGGCTGCATCACCCTCGTGAAACAGATACTCACCCTTGTCGAGCACCTTGAGACTGGTGATGGTTGCAATGTTCTCCAGGTCGCTCGTCGAGAGTCCGGTAAACAACTGGCAACTGCGAAGCGTGTTGATCGTCGCCACCGTTCTGAAGTCAGTGAGCGTGGCCATGTCAGGATTCCTCCCTCCAAAAATAAACGATCCAGTCGGCGCCGGTTCCCTTTTCCACCTTCGATGCAAATCCTTCGCTTCCGAATTTCTCAACCAGGGGCGACGGCAAAAAAGGCGCCACGACCATCAGTCCCCTGCCCGCCTCCAGGGCATCCACGCGTTTTCGGATTTCCGGGAAAGGTTCAATGCCGCGACCGATCAGGGTGCGAACGTCGAACCGCGTAAAATTCTTCAAGGGCGGCATGGACAGAACTTAGTCGAGGACGAAAAAAAATTGAATGCCTTTGTTTCCATGGGGTCTCATATTCAGTTCGCTTGAAGACGCAACCGCACATTCAAGACACGTCGGCGACAGGGAAGCCGCCCAGTGGCATCCTTCACGCTGCTTCACAATGGAGAAAGGAACTTCGATTATGACCCGCACAGTGGAAAACGTGAGCGAAGTAGTGAAGAATCAAAAGCATCCCTTCCGGAAAACCGACAGTCATCCCAAAAAAACCCTCAAAAACCGCTACGAACGGCGTAAAATCAAAGAATTCATCAACCTGACGGACTGGCTCGCGGACGACGACCTCTGAAGTCACTCAAAACCAGCTGTCCTCTTTCGAGCCAGGAGTGTCAAAGTTCCGCCCTGGCGAAGCATGCCGGCCAGGAGAATCGTCGGAAGTCCGGCGAGCCCGAAAACGCTTCCGAGGACGAGAGACGCAAAGACTTGGAAGCCGGACCCGGTGCCTTGTCCCAGGATTTTTGCCGGACCTTGGCGTAGAAAATTGTAGAGCAGGTTGTGTCGAAGGCCTGTGCGGTTCAGGAGCGATTGCACGAAGCTGAACAGGTCGTATTCGAACGCAAACCCCGACGAAACAATCACCTCGAATCCATTCTCGTCCAGCAGCTGCCGCAATCTTCCACGCGGGAAATGAACGAGATGCCGCGGCACATCGAGGTGAAACCATTTGTCGCGGCAGAGACGTGCCTCCCAGCCCCCAAAGTTCGGAATTCCAATCAGAACCACGCCACCGGGTTTCAAGAGTCCATTAACTTCCGACAGGATTGCGCTCGGATCGCGCACGTGCTCGAGCACGTGCCACAGCGTTACAGCATCGAACTTTTCGGAAAGCTGAAGCGCGGAAAGTTCGCCGATGTGGACGTTCAAGCCTAGGACGGCGCGAGCATAACTGGCCGCAGCGTCGGAAAACTCGGTTCCCTCTGTCTCCCAACCGCGCCGGCGAAACGCGTCCAGCAGCAATCCGCGACCGCAGCCGACATCGAGCACTTTCCTTTTGCCTTCGCTGCAATGTTGTTCCACGAGACCGGCGCGATGGCGATATAACGTGCGTTGCAGGATCTCTACGGGAGCCGGGAATCGGCTGTTGCTCGCGGACCCGTAGTACGACGCTGGATAATAGGGAGAGAGGTCAAGCGGCTGCGGCCACGTGAGCGTGTTGCCGCAGGCCGGACAAATGACAATCTCGAAGCGATCACCCGTGATGTAATCGCGCGCGGGGAAAAGCGTTTCGAGTTGAGTTGAAGGATGCGAACAATGAGCCATTCGCCGCAGAGCCTAGAGACGCTGCCGTTAGGTCGTCAATCGTCGCGCGCGCTACGTAGTGCAGCTTCCAAACCTCGAAAAAAAGGGACGCCATCAGGCGTCCCCGGGTTGGGAGAAGAATGAAGCGCAGAAGTCGCGCTCCCTCCCGATCTGCAGGCGAGTCAAGGAACTCCCTGCAGCAGAGTTCCGTCTTCGGCAACTTTCATCGTTGGATTCTTGCCGGAGTCGGCGAACTCAATCGTATAAATCACGCGCCCTTCATCCTCGTTTCGTTCGACATCCCGGATCTCGCCATTTGGCGCATGTGCCTGGATTGTGCTCTGCACCTTGGCGGGAAGGGAGCTGATCTTGGTGCCGACCGCGCCAGTGGGCGTTAGTGCCTTCTCAAGCGTGCCGACAATCCCCTCCGTTTTTGCCGTGCCCTCGCTGTTCAGCACACGTCCATCAGCGGAAACCAGCAGCTTTGGATTCACCCCTGAATCGCGAAATTCAATTTCAAATATCTGGATCCCGTTTTCCTCGCGCGTGTCCACATGCGCTATTTCGGCATTGGGCGCCTGATTGCGAACTGCTTTCTGAACTTCGGAAGGCAGCGCATTAAAATCCTGCGAGGCCTGTTCGACGGTGCGATTACATCCAGCGAGCAACGACGCTGCCATTGCGAGGGGTATGAGGTATGTCTTCATAAGTGTTTTCCTGCCCCCAAATTACGCGTTGGTCCCCATCGACCAAAGTAGGTGATGTTCCACGGGCACAATCACCCAGCATGCCTAAGGTCGGTTACGAATTGCTCAAACGATAGAATTGATCGGCGCCGATTGTGAATGTCGTCACGATGTTGTTCGTTCCCGCAAGGGCCGGCAGAGCCAGCATTGGCGGCCACGCGGGAATGCCAATATTCGTTGTGCCACTCAACGTCGCCGTTTCCGACAGCGAAGCGCTCATCGAGAACTGACCGCTCACCGTGACTGGGCCACTCAAGGTTGCCGAATAGATGAAGCGCATTGAACCGCCGATCAAAACAAACGGTTCAGGCACAGCGATTCCACCGTCAAATATTTCCAGCACGCTACCTTCAACGCGCGTTTCACCTCCCGCCCCTGAGCCGCCCAACGCGTCCTCGTCATAGAGAACCAACGTGCCGCTTTTTAGAATCGTTGTCCCGCATAAAGGTTTGGACCTGCAAATCGGACTCGGGCTTCGTACTGCTATCTCACAATTTCTTGTTTTTTCGGGAACATGTTTGCGCCGGGTTCACATCCCTCCGTGTTGGAGGGCTTTCCTCGAGGCGTGCGAAAATACTTGGAAACCACGAAAGACCCGAACCACACGAAATCCCGCGCAGCATAGAGATGCACCATGACAAACCGCTCTTCCGAAAAGAATCTTGGCGTCCATCGTTGGTCAAAATTCCCTTCTTCAATTCGCGAAATTCCTGTAATTCGCGTAAACGCCGTTTTCCCCCTTCCGTTTTGGTTGCGGCTCGGCAGCTCTATGTTCATTCGTGGTTCAATCCGAAATGCCTCACGCGGAGGTCGCGAAGGGCGCGGAGGAAAGAGAGGTTGGACGGGTTCCAGATTTTAGCTTTTAAGCGTTTCAGCATTGTTCTTCAGAATCCGTGTCCATCAGTGTCGATCCGTGGTTGAATATCCCTCTCTCTTCTGGCCGCTTGTCTGCGTCCAGATTGACCAGAGGGTTGCACGATTCACAAAACCGTGTTCCTTTTCGGGTAGATCAAGGTTATGAAAACTCGTTTCGAACTGGATGAACGCGGGATTATTCTTTCCTGCACGCAATGCGGAAGCCGCAATCGACTTGCCTACGATCGCCTCAACCAAACTTTCCGATGCGGCCGTTGCCAGACTCAACTGGGACCACCGAACGAGCCGTTAAACGTCGAATCTGCAGCGCAATTCGACGCACTGACGCAATCGTCGAGCCTGCCGGTGCTGGTCGATTTCTGGGCCGATTGGTGCGGCCCTTGCAAAATGGTCGCACCCGAATTGCAGAAGGTCGCGTCGCAAAATGCAGGTGAGTTCATCGTTGCCAAGGTAAACACAGAACTGCTGTCACAGGTCGCCCAACGCTTTTCGATCAACAGCATTCCAACGTTGATCCTGTTTCGCCACGGTCGCGACGTAACGCGGCAATCCGGCGCCATGCCAGCCGCTGCGATTCGCCATTTTGTCCATCAGCATTCCGGAGACGTTCATGCCTGATGCCTTCGCCGCGGCCCGGCGGACGATGCGCGGTGTCAACCCGGCAGCGGATGAGGTGTCTCCCGAATTCAACTGTCACTCTGATGACGAGGTTGAATCGATTCTCCAGGCGGCAAGTGTAGCTGCGGTGCTTCAGCGTCAGCGTTCATACCCAGAACGTGCAAGCCGAATGCGAAGGGCAGACGCGTTCTTGAGGGACGTCGTCAGGAACTCGGAACGGTGATCATTGAAGCAGGCGTGGTCTCTGTGAACGGCAGACGAACACGCAAGCCGCAATCGAATAGGCCGGAAACCCGTTTTCACCCTTCCGTTTTGATTGCGGCTCTGCCGCAAGTCGGCGCTCCGCAGCTGAACGGATTTCACACTGGAAGCGTCTTGCACAGTTGATCTATGGTTCATCCATGAGTCATCAAAGCCGCCGCAGCTTCATCAAGTCGGCGTTCCTCGGCGGGGCGGGCGTGATCGCAGCCCCTGCGTTTGTTCCTTCCCGCCTTCCTGCCGCCGAAACAAAGCCGAGCGAACGATTGGTCGCAGGATTCATCGGAATGGGCCGCCAGTCCCGCGGATTGCTTGGCACGTTCCTTCGACACAATACGCAAGTGGTCGCGGTCTGCGATGTCGACCGCACGCGGCGTGAAGCTGCGCGGCAAGTTGTTGAATCGCACAACGCCGACAAATCCGGGGCAGCTTCGCATTCCAATTGCACTGTCTACAGCGACTTCCGCGAACTGCTTGCACGGAAGGACATCGACGTTGTGTGCATTGCCACGCCCGACCATTGGCATGCGATCATAACGATTGCTGCGCTGCAGGCCGGCAAGGATGTGTATTGCGAAAAGCCGCTCACCCAAACGATCCACGAAGCGATTGCCGTGGTGCGCGCGGTGAAGGCGAGCGGACGCATCCTGCAGACTGGCTCAATGCAGCGCTCGAGCAGTGAGTTTCGCATCGCTTGCGAACTGGTGCGGAACGGCGCGATTGGAAAGATCGAGTCTGTGAACTGTTCGTTCGGTCCGCCACCGATTCCGTGCAATCTTCCCGAAGAACCGATGGAGCCTGGATTGGATTGGGATCTCTGGCTCGGCCCTGCCCCACTGCGACCTTACAACTCAATTTTGAGCCCGCGTGGCATTCATAATTTCTATCCCAGGTGGCGTGAGTTTTCTGAGTATGGCGGCGGCAAAGTCACGGATTGGGGAGCACATCACCTCGACATTGCGCAGTGGGGACTTGGAATGGACGAAAGCGGTCCCGTGCAGGCGCTGCCGCCGCAGCAATCGAATGCCGTCAACGGCGCGCAATTGATCTATGCGAATGGCGTGAAGGTAACGCACGTGAACGGGTTCGGAGTGGATTTTCTCGGGACGGAAGGCAGGGTGCGGGTGAATCGCGGAAAATTCATTGTCGAGCGCGATGGCAAAGTGATCGCGAAGTGCGAAGGCCGTCGAGATGAGGAGACGAGCGTGGAGCGCGAAGTGCAAAAGGCGCAACGGGCCTTGTTGCCGGATGCGAAGGTGAAGTTGTACGTCAGCCGGAATCATATTGCTGATTTCCTTGACTGCGTGCGGTCACGGAAGCAGCCGATCACGCACGCAGAAGTCGGCGCCCGCAGCGTGATCTGCTGTCACTTGATGAATCTCGCCTACAAGCATCGAACCACAATCAATTGGGATCCTGCACAACTTCAGCTGGCTGGCAGCGCAGGCGATCCAAGCTGGCTGACGCGAACTTATCGCGGCGATTGGAAGGTTTGAATCGACGGCCGTGCGCCGAATGCCGCGAACACAAACAGCCGGCGAACATTAACCCGCGATAAAGACAGCGCGGCAGAGCCGCAACCAAAACGGGAAGGGGGAAACCGGGTCTACGCGAATTTCGCGAAGATGGACACCGATAAGCACAGATTCGGAAATTGTCTCCTCTGCCTTTTCGCTAGGGAACTCGATATGATTCACTTCAAGTCACTTCTCACCTTATGCATTATTGCATTTGCTTGCCCGCCGTCGAAGGGCTCGATTGTGGTCGTAGTTCCGCCCCCGATATCACCTACGTTCAACCTCACAACGATAGCCACGCCGGCTGAAGGCGGCAGCTTAAGCCAAGGCGCAGTTGCTCATTTAGGAACCCAGAACATCCAAGCCTGGCCCAATGACGGTTGGTTTGTGAAGGGTGTCGTCGTGGAACCTGCCCAAGCCCTGGAAAGATGGTACCGATTTAGATGGTGGCGTCAGGCATCCCTGCCTGACGTGGAGGGCGGGCATCCTTGCCGCCCGGAGAAACCGTGAAGCACGAAGGACGCTGAAATTCTCTTGACGGTCTCGACTGAGTTAACCTTCCTTCCGCCGGGCTGGGAAGCACCGGCTCTACGGCAGGCAAGGATGCCCGCCGCTAGTGCGCTTGGGATACAACGCACATCGCAGGGTGAGAGTCCCTGTCTGGCGGCGCTTCCCGCCAGAGACTGAAGGTAACTGCGGTTCAGAAATGAACCGTGGAGAGCAACTGGAAGTAAACGGATAG
>Ga0196970_1000300_pt1 | contig 67846 bp, 86 predicted proteins | sample S1v_513CmetaG_FD_148672 | JGI IMG/M metagenome (GOLD analysis project Ga0196970, IMG submission 148672) | Soil microbial communities from Anza Borrego desert, Southern California, United States - S1+v_5-13C | ecosystem: Environmental > Terrestrial > Soil > Desert | place: USA: California...
CCCAGAAGCCGTCCTCGGAACAGCCGATGCAGCCGTGGCCCGCCTGGATGGGGAAGGAGGTGCCCTCGTTCCAGCGCACGGTGGAACAGGCGTTGTAGGTGGTCGGGCCCTTGCAGCCCATCTTGTACAGGCAATAGCCCTTGCGCGCCCCCTCGTCGTCCCAGCTCTCCACGAACTGGCCGGCGTCGAAGTGCGGGCGGCGGTAGCACTTGTCGTGGATGCGTTGGCTGTAGAACATCTTCGGCCGGCCCTGGCGGTCCAGCTCCGGCATCTGGTCGAAGGTGAGGATGTAGGTGATGACGCCGGTCATCACCTCGGCGATGGGCGGGCAGCCCGGCACCTTGATGATCGGCTTGCCGGTGATGACCTTGTCCACCGGCGTGGCCTGCGTCGGGTTGGGCTTGGCCGCCTGCACGCAGCCCCACGACGCGCAGGATCCCCAGGAGATCACCGCCATGGCGTCGTTGCAGACCTCTTTCAGCTGCTCGACGAAGGGCCGGCCGCCGATGATGCAGTACATGCCGTCGTCGTTCAGCGGCGGGTTGCCCTCGATGGCGGCGATGTAGCGGCCCTTGTGGGTGTGGCGGATCTCTTCCAGGATCGCTTCGGCCTGATGCCCGGCGGACGCCATGATGGTGTCGTCGTAGTCGAGCGAGATCATCGACAGCACGACGTCCTTCACCAGCGGGTGCGCGGAGCGGATGAAGCTTTCCGAGCAGCAGGTGCACTCAAGCCCGTGCAGCCACAGCACGGGGATGCGCGGCTTCGTCTCCATCGCGTGCGCGATCTTCGGGGCGAAGGCCGGGCCCAGGCCCAGCGCGGCGGCGGAGAGCGAGCAGAATTTCAGGAAGCTGCGCCGGCTGATCCCCTGCCGGCGGATGACATCGTAGAAGGTTTCCGTTGTCGCCATGGGCGTTTCCTCTCCCGTGCCGTCGCGCCCGTCGTGGCGCGTTCGTTCCTCGATGGCAACCGAACAGCAACAATTGTGCCGACCGACGGTGTGTAAGCCGTTCAACGTCTTGCGACGTTTGGCCACACGAACTGTGGGGATTCGGCTGGCAGAGTTGCCGGCGCAGTGGCAAGCGCGTTGCCAGTGCCGGGGGACCGGCAACGCCGCGCTTCGCCGGGCTGCGGTTCATCACGAAGCAACGAAGGTCACCAAGCACACAAAGACACGCCGGCCTGCCGACCCCCTCGCATCCGGGCCGGCGCCCCTTCGTGCCCTTTGTCTTCTTTGTTGCTTCGTGATCCCAAAATCCCCCGCCACCGCCGCTTCCCAGCCCGGCCGGCAACCGGTACGATCCCTCGCACACGAACGGCCGACGCTCACCAGGGACACGCCCATGGCGCACGCCTCACCGGCTGGTGATTGGGTTTCCATCCGCCGCGACGCCGAGACCGGCATCGAGACCATCCGCGCCCACTTCAAGGGGCACGCCTACGACCCGCACGACCACGACGACGTGCTGGTCGGCATCACCGAGCAGGGCGTGCAGGAGTTCCGCTGCCGCCGCCGGCTGCACACCAGCACGCCCGGCCGCGTCATCCTGATCGAACCCGGCGAGGTGCACGACGGCCACAGCCCGCGGGACGAGGGGTTCACCTACGCCATGCTCTACCTGCCCGCCCGGCTGCTGGCGGCGCGGGCGGACGCGCTGCGGGACCTGGGCGGTGTTGCCGGCACCATCGGCTTCCGCGACACGCTGTCGGACGACCCCCGCCTCGCGGCGGCGATCCACGGCGCCTTCCTGGCCGTGCACGGCGCCGAGGGGCGGCTGGCCCGCGACCTGGGCCTGGACGCGCTGGCAGCGCGGCTGGCTGGCCACGTCCTCCCCGCCGGCACCGCCCGCCCCCGCGTGCCGGAGCCGGCGGCGGCACGCGCGCGCGACGCACTGCACGCCCGCATGGCCGAGGACGTCGGCCTGGACGAACTGGCGGCCCTGGCCGGCGTCGACCGCTTCCGCCTGAACCGGGTGTTCCGCGCCGCCTTCGGCCAGTCGCCGCACGCCTATCTGGTGCGGCTTCGCCTCAAGGCCGCGCGGCGCCTGCTGGCGGCGGGCGAGGCGCCGGCCGCCGCGGCCGCCGAGGTGGGCTTCGCCGACCAGAGCCACCTGGGCCGCTGGTTCCGCCGCGCCTACGGCATGACGCCCGCCGCCTACCGCCGGATCTGCACGAACGTTCCAGACTGACGGCGCCGTCCCGGCCCACAGTGGCGGGAAAAGGAGACCCGCCCATGCCCGAAAAGCCCATGCCCGAAGTCACGCCTCCCTTCGACACCAAGGTCGCCATCATCGTCCGCCAGGACCTCGCGGTCTGGCAGAAGCTCAACGTCGCCGCCTTCCTCGCCACCGGCATCGCCGCCGCCGCGCCCGAGGCGATCGGCGAGCCCTACGTCGACGCCGCCGGCCGCGTCTACGGCCGCATGCTGGGCCAGCCCATGCTGGTCTTCGCCGCCGACACCGCCGGCCTGCAGGCCGCGCACCGGCAGGCGCTGGAGCGTGGGCTTGCCGTCATCCCCTACGTCGCGGCGATGTTCGAGACCGGCCACGACGCCGCCAACCGCGCCGTCTTCGCCGCCGATGATCCGGAAAACCTGGACCTCGTCGGCCTCGCCGTGCGCGGTGCGAAGAAGGCCGTGGACAAGACCACCAAGGGCCTGACGCTGCACGGGTGAGAGTGCGCGGCGTGCCCCCTCCCGGCTTCGCTATCGCTCAGCCACCCTCCCCCTCTTCGAGGTGGAGGGTTCTGTGCCGAAGCGGCGGCAGTCCCCTCCACCGCCCATGGCGGGGGAGGGTTAGGGAGGGGGCAAAACCTTGCCCAGCATCCCCTCCGCCATCCGCACCAGCGCGTCCTCGAACTCCGGCGTGCCGGGCAGGGCGGAATCCTCCAGCACGGCGGCGCGGACGGCGCCCAGCACGGCGCGGCTGACGACGAACAGGACGGCCGGCGACGGCGGCGGGAAATCCGGGTGGTCGCGGCGTTCCAGCGCCACGCGGATGCGCTCCGTCGTCTCGCGCGTCGCGGCGATGACCGGTTCGGTGTGGTCCAGCTTCCACCCGCGCTTCAGCAGCAGGCGCCGGCCCCGGTCGCCGGTGCCGAACGCCTCCACCGTGATGCGGATGAACAGGCGCAGGTACTCGCGCGGGTGCGCCTGCGACGCCTCGGCCTCCGCCAGCAGGGCGTCCAGGCGGTCCATGACGCGCCGCCGCTCCAGGTCGATCATCGCCAGCAGGATCGATTCCATGCTGGGGAAGTACTGGTACAGCGTGCCGATGGAGAAGCCCGCCCGCTCCGCCACCCGGTTGGTGGTCAGACGCTTCTCGTCCTCCGTGTCCAGAATCTGAACGGTCGCCTCGAAAATCGTCAGGACGGTCTTCCACGCGCGCGCCTGGCTCGGCCTTTTTCGCATGGGATCAACGGCTTGCGGATCGGTTTCGGACATGGCGGCGGGTCCGGGGAATGCGAGTTGGGAAACTGAGCATCCCTCAGTATCGTCATTCCGTCCACCCGCCCCGTCCACACGCCCCGCCCACAGACCAGGGAGGAAGAAGACCATGCCGACCCTCACCGTCCGCCGCCCCGCCATCGACGTGGCGTCCCTGGAGATGCCCGACGCGTGGCTGGGCGGCGACGCCTTCCGCACCCAGGTGTTCAACGCGCTGTCCATGATGTTCCCGGTCGGCGAGCAGTACTTCATCGATTCCGTGCGCGAGGGCCTGCCCCTCGTCCAGGACCCGGACCTGCGCGAGGACGCCCGCCGCTTCATCGCGCAGGAGGCGATGCACAGCGGCCTGCACCGCGCCTTCAACGCCCGGCTGGAGCAGCGCGGCCTGCGCAACCGGGTGGAGCCCATCATCCGCTGGCGCATCCGCATGACCGAGCGCCTGGGCGTGCGCCACAAGCTGGCCGTCACCATGGCGTACGAGCACTTCACCGCCACCTTCGGCGACGTGGTGCTGCGCTACCCCGACTGGCTGGAGGGCGCCTCCGAACCGATGCGCGCGCTCTGGCTGTGGCACGCGGTGGAGGAGTGCGAGCACCGCGCCATCGCCTTCGACGTCCACCGCGCGGCGGGCGGCGGCTACGCCGGGCGCGTCGGCTGGTTCCTCTACGTCACGCTGCTGTTCGCCATCGACACCACGATCCAGGTCCTCAGCAACCTGCACCGCAGCGGCCATCTGTTCCGCGCCGCCACCTGGGGGCAGGGCCTGCGCTTCCTGTTCGGCCGCGGCGGTCTGGTGCACCGGACGCTGCCGGCGTGGCTGGCCTACCTGCGCCCCGGCTTCACCCCCCACCACCAGGGCGACCCCGAAGCCCCCCGCCGCTGGCTGGAGGCGAACGCGGGCTGGTTCGTGCGGGGATAGATGCGGGTCTTGCCACGGATGAACACGGATAGGATCACGCCGCTGCCGTAAGCCTCGTCATGTCGAAGCCACTCCACAGCCTGCGCTGGGAAGTTGATACGCCGCGCCTACATCCATCCCTGGGCAAACCGCCAGAGCAGGAGCGTCGCGTGCCGAGCAATTCCCGCAACCAGGAACACGCCGAACAGAAAATGGAAAAAGAAGAGGCGCGCGGCGGCCCCTTCGTGGTGGCGGTCGAGAAGACGCTGATGCCCATGCTGATCGCGGATCCGGCCCTGCCCGACAACCCGATCGTCTTCGTCAACGCCGCCTTCATCAAGATGAGCGGCTACGCGCGCGAGGAGGTGCTCGGCAAGAGCTACCACTTCCTGTCCGGCCCCGACACCGATCCGGAGGTGGCGCGCGACATCGACATCGCGCTGCGCGCGGGCGAGGCCATCGTCTGCGAGGTGCAGTTGTACCGAAAGGACGGGAAGCGCCTGTGGGCGCTCCAACACGCCAGCCCCATCTTCGAGGACGGCCGGATCATCCATCACTTCGTGTCCTTTCTCGACATCACCGAACGCAAGGCGGCGGAAGACGAGCTGCGGCGCGTCAACGACGAACTCGACCGGCGCGTCGCGGCGCGCACCGAACGGCTGGACGGCATCAATCAGAAGCTTACGGAGGAGGCCACGCGGCGCACGGAGGTGGAGCGGGTGCTGCGCAGCACGCTTGAGGACAAGGACACGCTGCTGCGCGAGAAGGACGACCTGATGCGGGAGGTGAACCACCGCGTCAAGAACACCCTGCAAATGGCCTCCTCGCTCCTTCGCATCCAGGAGAGCGTCCAGGACGGCGGCACGGTGCGGGACGCGCTGCGCAGCACCGTGGAACGCCTGGACCGCATGGCCGAGATCCACGAACGGCTCTACCGGGCCCAGGGCCTCCAGGAGATCGAGTTCGGCGGGTACCTCGGCATGCTGTGCCGGGACCTGGTGGCCTCCTTCGACACCACGCACGGCTCGCGGGTGCAGCTGGAGGTCGACGCCGACGAGGCGTTCCTCAAGCCCGACCAGGCGGTTCCGCTGGCGCTGATCGCCAACGAAGCCGTGATCAACGCCCTGAAGTACGCCTTCCCGAACGGCCAGTCCGGCCGCATCGAGGTCACGTTCCACCACACCTCGCGCAACCTCCTGCGCATGGGCATCAGCGACGACGGGGTCGGGCTGCCCGCCGAGCGGCGCACCGGCTCGCTCGGCCTCACGCTGGTGCAGTCGCTGGCCGAACAGATCGGCGGCGGGGCGGTCATCAGCTCCGACAAGGGCACGACCGTGACGGTCTCCGTCCCGCCCTGAGGGCACCATCTGGTCGCCTGAACGGTCAGGCATCAGCGCTGCTGAGAGCCGTTCGACTGTCAGCGTCGTCGTTCAGCCAACACTTTTCCTGCTCGTCATGCCCGGGCGTGTCCCGGGTACCCACGGGCTTGGGACTTTCGGGGAAGCGCCGGGTGCGTGGGTGCCCGGGACTGGGCCCGGGCATGACGAATTGGAAAAGCGAAAGCAAGCCATCAGCATCCAAAGTCATACAGGCTCTGACTTTTTTGAACACGGATGGATTTTTCTCTTCATCCGTGTGCATCTGTGCGCCGGCCCCGCCGGCATCCGTGTCCATCCGTGTCCCCATCTTCCTCTCCAGCCGATGCGTTGACCTGAGTTCGGAGCCCTGGTCAAAACCAAGCCCGAATTGACACGTTTCCCATACCCCGCCATACTCCACCCAATCCCGCCCGCAGTGTGCCCATACCCCCGCCAGCGGAAAAATGCGGCGGGTCCCCGAATGAAACACCTGCCGAAAAAGTGTTTCATCGTGTTGCATCCGGTTACATTGCCCCCGTCATCCAATCGCCACCGCGCTCGCGCCCGCCAGGGCTTTCATGGTAAACCATCGTTGGGGGCGCGGACGGTGGGATGCGGGCAGTGAAGGCGTCACAGGACCTGATCGGCAACGCGGCGATGACGGCGGACGTGGAAAGCGCCTGGATCGACGTCATCCGCAAGATGGACGAGACCTACGCCGACCTCGTCTCCCAGCAGGTCGAGCTGGAGCGCAAGAACGCCGAGCTGGAGGAGGCGCAGGCCTTCATCGCCAGCGTCATGGCCTCCATGACCGACGTGCTCATCGCCTGCGACCGCGAGGGCCGGATCGAGCAGGTCAACCGCGCCGCCGAGCGCGCGCTGGGCCGCGCCGAGAAGACGCTGACCGGCCGCAACCTGCGCGACTTCATCGAGGAGTCCTCCCGCCCCGCCTTCGACGAACTGCGCGCCGCAGCATTGCGGCGCGAGTGCCTGTCGGACAGCGAGCTGTCGTTCCAGGGCGACGCCGGCCCCTTCCCGGTGTCGGTGAACAGCGCCATCCGCTACGACCCGCGCGGCCACGCCATCGGCATGGTGCTGGTCGGCCGCCCGATCGGCGAGCTGCGGCGCGCCTACCGCGACCTCGCCGCCGCGCACGAAGGGCTGATGCAGACCCAGCAGCAGCTGGTGCAGTCGGAGAAGATGGCCTCGCTGGGCCGCCTCGTGGCCGGCGTGGCGCACGAGCTGAACAACCCCATCTCCTTCGTCTACGGCAACGCCCACGCGCTGCGCCGCTATGGGGAGCGGCTGACGACGTACCTGGACGCCATCCACGCCGGCCGCCCGGCGGCGGAGGTGGGGGGCCTGCGCGCCGAGCTGCGCATCGACCGCGTGCGCGCCGACCTGGGCGACACGCTGAACGGCATCCTGGAGGGGGCCGAGCGCGTGCGCGACATCGTCACGGAACTGCGCCGCTTCTCCTCCGAACAGAAGCAGGCGCTGGAGCTGTTCGACATGACGGCCCTGCTGCGCTCCGCCGTCACCTGGGTGGCGAAGGCGCAGATGCCCGGCCTGGACGTGACCTTCGACCTGCCGGAACGGCTGGAGGCGCGCGGCCACCCCGGCCACCTGCACCAGGTCGCCATGAACCTAGTGCAGAACGCCGTGGACGCGGTGGCCGACAGCCCGCGCAAGCGCCTGGACGTGGCCGGCGCGGTGCGGGGGCAATGGACGGTGGTGACGCTGCGCGACACCGGCCCCGGCATCGCGCCGGAGATCCTGTCACGCGTCTTCGACCCCTTCTTCACCACCAAGCCGGTCGGCAAGGGCACCGGCCTGGGGCTGTCCATCAGCTACCAGATCGTCAAGGACCACGGCGGCGTTCTGGAGGCCGCCAACCACCCCGACGGCGGCGCGGTCTTCACGCTGCGCCTGCCGGCGGCACTGGGATAAGGGTATGGAAAAGCGCGAACTGACGGTGCTGTGGGTGCAGTCGGGCGGCTGCGGCGGCTGCACCATGTCGATGCTGTGCGCGGAATCGCCGGACCTGCTCTCGACGTTCGAGGGTGCCGGCATCCGCCTGCTCTGGCACCCGTCCCTGTCGGAGGAGACGGGGGCGGAGGCGGTGGGCATCTTCGACGCCGTGCTGTCCGGCCGCCAGCCGCTGGACGTGCTGTGCGTGGAGGGATCGCTGCTGCGCGGCCCCAACGGCACCGGGCGCTTCCACGTGCTGGCCGGCACCGGGCGCCCCACGGTGGACTGGGTGCGCGACCTCGCCGCCGCGGCCCGCCACGTGGTGGCGGTCGGCACCTGCGCCGCCTATGGCGGCATCACCGCGGCCGGCGCCAACATCACCGACGCCTGCGGCCTGCAGTACGAGGGGCGCCAGCGTGGCGGCGCGCTGGGCGGCGGCTTCACCGCGCGCTCCGGCCTGCCCGTCATCAACGTGGCCGGCTGCCCCACCCACCCCAACTGGGTGACCGAGACGCTGATGCTGCTGGCCGAGGACGCCATCGCGGCGGACGATCTGGACGCCTTCCAGCGCCCGCGCTTCTACGCCGACCACCTCGTCCACCACGGCTGCCCGCGCAACGAGTATTACGAGTACAAGGCCAGTGCGGAGAAAATGTCGGACCTCGGCTGCCTGATGGAGCATTTGGGGTGCCTGGGCACGCAGGCGCACGCCGACTGCAACACCCGCCTGTGGAACGGCGAGGGGTCGTGCACCCGCGGCGGCTACGCCTGCATCAACTGCACCGCGCCCGAGTTCGAGGAGCCCGGCCACGGCTTCCTGGACACGCCGAAGTTCGCCGGCATCCCCGTCGGCCTGCCGACCGACATGCCGAAGGCGTGGTTCGTGGCGCTGGCTTCGCTCGCCAAGGCGGCCACCCCCGAACGCGTCCGGCGCAACGCCTCCTCCGACCGCATCGTCGTGGCGCCCACCATCCGCCGCACCGGCAAGGGCCACACCGAGCGATGAGCGAGCCCCAGACGCCGACGACCAAGACGCCCACGCGCCTGATCGTCGGCCCCTTCAACCGGGTCGAGGGCGACCTGGAAGTCCGCCTGGACGTGGACGGCGGCCGCATCGCCGCCGCCTACGTCAACTCGCCACTGTTCCGCGGCTTCGAACGCATCCTGGAGGGGCGGGAGCCGCTGGACGCGCTGGTGGTGGCGCCGCGCATCTGCGGCATCTGCTCCGTCAGCCAGTCGCACGCCGCCGCCCTGGCGCTGGCGGCGGCGCAGGGCATCACGCCGCCGCGCAACGGGCTGCTGTCCACCAACCTGATCGTGGCGACGGAGAACGTCGCCGACCACCTGACCCACTTCCACCTGTTCTTCATGCCGGACTTCGCCCGCGCCGCCTACGCCGGCCGCCCCTGGCACGGCCGGGCGGAGGCGCGCTTCAAGGCGGCGCAGGGCACGGCCGTCCGCCGGGCGGTGGAGGCGCGTGCCGGGCTGCTGCACGTGCTGGGCCTGCTGGCCGGCAAGTGGCCGCACACGCTGACGCTCCAGCCCGGCGGCGTGGCCCGCGCGGCGGACGCCCGCGACAAGGTCCGCCTGTCCGCCATCCTGGGTGGCGTGCGCCGCTTCCTGGAGGACAGCCTGTACGGCGCCCGGCTGGAGCGCGTCGCCGAACTGGCGGACGCGGAGGAGCTGGATCGCTGGCGCACCGCCGGCCCGGACGGCGACTTCCGCCTGTTCCTGGAGATCGCCGCGGACCTGGAGCTTGCCGGCCTGGGCCGCGCCTACGGCCGCTTCCTCAGCTACGGCGCTTACCCGTGGGAGGGCGGCCACCTCTACCGGCGCGGCACCGTGGCGGACGGCGCGGAGGGCGCGCTCGACCTGGGCGCCATCGCCGAGCACCACACCTTCAGCCGCATGGTCGGCCGCGACCGCCCGCACCACCCCTTCGCCGGCACCACCGTGCCCGACGCCGACGACGAGACCGGCTACACCTGGTGCAAAGCGCCCCGCCTGGACGGCGAGCCGTACGAGACCGGCGCCATCGCCCGCCAGATGGTGGACGGCCACCCCCTGGTCCGCGCCCTGGTGGCGCTGGACGGCGGCAGCGTGTTCAGCCGCGTCGTCGCCCGCCTGATCGAACTGGCCCGCACCGTCTGCGCCATGGAGGGCTGGGTCCGCGCCCTCGATCCGGGCGCCCCCTGGTGCGTGCAGGGCGACTGGCCCGACACGGCCGAAACCGCCGGCCTGACGGAGGCCGCGCGCGGGGCCTTGGGCCACTGGCTGCGGCTGGAGAAGGGGCGGATCGCCGGCTACCAGATCATCGCGCCGACCACCTGGAACTTCTCCCCCCGCGACGCCGCCGGCCGTCCGGGGCCGCTGGAAAAGGCGCTGGAGGGCGTGCCCGTCCCGCCCGGCGACCCCTCACCGGTCGCCGTGCAGCACGTCGTGCGCTCCTTCGATCCTTGCATGGTCTGTACGGTGCATTGAAAATTTGTCCAACGATTTCAATGCATTAAGCTTTGCCTTCCGAAACTTTCCCGAAATTCATCCGACAGCCGCGCTCATTTCGGCTATTCGCATTACGCGGTTGAATCGGCAGGTACTCGATACGGCTTGTCCACAGCTGCTCCGGGCTGATCGGTCTCGCTGACGGCTGCCTTCACCATGTCGCCCAACTCATCCAGCCGAGCGCCAAACATCGGCCAGCGAGCCATCTCCTCCTGGCTGGGCATCGCTCGGCTGAACAGCGCGATGCTCGTGCCGGAGAACGCTGGCGTCTTGTCGAACTTCGGGCGGGCGGGCCGCCGGCTGCTGTACTTCAGCAGGATCTTGGCGCGCAGGGCCTCGAAGCTGTAGCCCCGACCCACACGGTTATCGAGCTTGGCGAGGCCGTTCATGCACTCGGTGAACGCGTTGGTGATCGGGTGCCGGAAGTAGGCGAACACCTCGTCCTGCCAGTTGGTCACCGCGGTGAGAAGCGGCTGGAACGCCGGCCGTATCGCCGCCGGGAGTTCGGCCGCCCAGCGCTCGTAGCCGGCGCGGGCGTCCGCCTCGTTGCCCCAGTCCCAGATCTCTGCGAACCGCTCCTTGGCGCGGTAGGCGGAGCCGAGTTGCGGGAACTCGCCGCACCACGCCTCGACGATCAGCGGCTCCATGCCGCCCAGGTCCCGGCCGCGCTTCAGCAGCAGCCTCCGGTCGTCCTTGAGCGCGATGCGGCGCTTCTTCGGCAACTCGGCGCGCAGGGCCTTCCGGACCGTCTCCAGCCCCTCGTTCGCGTACTTCTGGACGTGCCAGCGGTCGACCACGATCTGCGCCTTGGGCAGCAGCTCGCGCGCCACCGTCCAGTACGGCCGCCACATGTCCATGGTGACCAGCTCGACGGTGTCACGGCCGGGCATGCGGGCGATCCGCCGCGCCACCGTGGTCTTGTCGCGCTTCGGCAGGAAGTCCACCAGGGTGCGTTGGCTCACGTCCGTGATGACGCCGCGGGCCTTGCCCAGCAGGTAGACCTCATCGAGCCCCATCCAGAGAGGGGTGCGGATGTCGAGCGCCTGGATGCGCGCCTCGGTCCAGGCTGACCACACGTCGCGCACCGTGGCTTCGGCGATCCCCACGTCGTCGGCGATGGCGGTGAACGGCCGGCGCAAGCCCTGCTCGCCGATCCAGTCCACCAGGCGGCGCGTCATCCGGCGGGCCGGGTCCAGGGCCTCCGGTTCATCGGCGCTGCTCTTGCCGCAGTCGGGGCAGAGAAAGCGCTGCCGGTCGAACCAGATGCCGACCCGCTTGCCGTGGATGGGGAGATCGTGGATGCGGACCTCGCGCGTGCCGTTGGGACGCAGCGCCAGGGAACCGCAGTGCGGGCAATGGGCGCGTTCGCGGCGCCGGCCGACCTTGATGCTGTACTGGTGCTCGTCCTCGACGACCTGCTCAACCGTCAGGCCCGGCAGGTTCAGCAGGTCGGTCACGGTCTTCCTCGACGCGTCGCAGCCACTCGGCCCGCTGCTCCGGCGTCATCAACTCCCAGGCGATGATCATCGAGCGGACGTGCACCGGGATACCTGACCGCCAGTAGCCGCGCAACTGCCGGGACACAGTGGTCTTGTCGTGGCCGGTGAGGGTCACGAGCATCCGCTGCTCCAAGTCGGCGGCCATGGCCCGCCGCTGCCAAGGGGTCTTTTCTCGCGTCATGCCGGGATCATAGCGCGTCAGTTTACGCCACGCAAACTTTTCTCTTGCGCAATAAGTTAGCGTCACGTAAACTCAGATCATCATCAAGCGAGGGAGCCCGAAATGTCCGCGCCGCAGACCGCCAACCAAACCGCCGCCGAGAAAGGGGGCTTCATCGACCGCCCAGCGGATCGTGAGAAGGTTCTGGTCCTGGTGGACGAGGATTACGGGACGCGCTGGTACTGGAGGACCGCGATCTACGACGCGGAACGCGACCTGTTCTGTGTGGTCGAGAGCGGTCCGGAATGCCCCGCCAGCACGCACAAATGGGCGCCCTGGCAAGACCTGTGCCCCTGGACCGATCTCGCTTGACCCGCACCCGCACCCGCATCGCAAGGAAGCCCGCCATGACCGCCAAGACCGAAGCCATTGCGAACGCCAACGCGCACCTGAACAACGCCGGGCTCCCGACCTACGACGACCTGCTGGCCGCCCTGAAGGCTTTCCTCGCCAAGCATGATGACCGCGACGGCCTGAGCGACCTGTGGCCGAAGGAGGCCGCGCTTGCCCGCGCCATCATCGCCAAGGCTCGCGGGGAGGGCTGACACCATGAGCGCCATCCATCGTTGCGTCGTCTTCATCGACCTGCACGACCAGGACCTGCTGTTCCGCCGCGCCACGGAGGAGTTCACTAAGTCCGATGGCGAGCCGCCCGCTGGGGCGTGGACCGTGACCCAGGCTGTCGTCGAATGCCTGACGAGCGGCTTGGCTCCTGCCGACTGCGGCTTCGACATTCTGTCCACGGAGGGCTGACACGATGACCTATCGCCTGTCCGTCTTCGTCCCCGTGGTCGATCGCCACGTCGTTCACGTCTTCCTGGTCCGGGTGGACCGCTCGCTCTCGTGGGTGCGGCAGCACGCCGATGAACTCGCCGCCGAGTGCCTGCCCAACACCCGGTACAACGCCCTGATGGTCGAGGAGGGCTGAGCAATGGCAAAGCGCTACACCAACGAGGAGCGGGCAAGGGATCTTCATGACCTGCTTCGCCGGATCCGCCTCACCACCGTCGATCCGACCATCTACCGGCAGGCCCACGAAGCGGGGGAATTGGCGTCCGCGGCGGTAGGGGCCTTTAACAACGCCAGGGCCATGGATGCCGACTTCGGCGGCGGAAGCAGCGTGGCGTGGTCTGATCGCTCCAAGGGCTCTCGGTGGCTCGCCAAAGCACGGAAGATCCTTCAGGGCATCGGAGACGATACCGCAAAGGCGCCGCGCGGCACGCCCAGCATTGCCAACGTGCTGTTCTTGCGCCGTGTCGCGGAGAAGGCCCACACCGGGGAGCGCTTCCGGGCGCTGATGGTCGACAAGTACGAGTTCGACCCCTGCGTCGGCGCAGGCTGGATAGAGATGCGGGCGCCGAATTGCGACCCCTATTGGGTGTTGACCGCCGCCGGGTCCGACATCCTCGCCCGCTTCTCTGACCTTGCCGAGGGCATAGAGGCCGCCTGACGGCCTCTATGCCCTGTCGTCATCAGTGGGCTTCCAACCGCGTAATACGATTCTGCTCACGCGGTCCCTGGACGCGTTCCAACCGCGTAATGCGAATAGCCCTCATTTCGTTCCCACCTCGACCCACTCCGATCCGCGGGAATCGCGGTAGAGCGCGGTCATCTCCGCCGACTTGTGCCCGAGCAGCGCCTGGGCGTTGACGCCCTCCTTGTCGTAGAGGCGGGCGGCCAGGGAGCGGATCTCGTGGAAGCTGGGCGGCGTGCCGTCGGGCCATCTCCGCCCCGTCTTGTCCCGCGCCTCCGCGAACCACTGCGTGATGGTGTGGGCCCGCACCTTGTCGCCCGGCTTGGCGCGGCCGGCGAACGCCGCGTGGTGGATGAGGTGGCGGCTCAGCACGTTGTCGCGGCAGCGCGCGATCACCTCCCCCACCGACCAGTTTACCGCCTGCAGGCGCAGGTCGAGCGGGATGCAGATCCGCACCTTGTGCTTCTCGGTCTTCTTCGGGATCACCCACAGCTTGCCGTCGCGGACGTCGCGCGGCCCGAGGGCGGCGATGTCCTCCCGGCGCTGCCCGGTCACCAGCGCCAGTTCCATGGCGCGCGCCAGCCAGGGTGCGTACTCCTTGACGGCCACCTCGTGGATGGCCTGGAAGTCCTCCAGCGACAGGCGCGCGCGCCGCACCTCCACCTCTGGAGCCTTCGTCGGCTCCACGGGGTTGGACTTCACCCAGCCCTTGGCCTGGGCCGACCGGAAGAAGTCGTAAGCCAGCGACCGCATCGCCTGGGCCATGCGCGCCTTACCGGCGCTCTCCCACTGGTCCAGGAAGTCAGCGATGTCGCGGGTGGTCACGGCGTCGATGCGCATCTCGCCCCAGGCCTTGCGGAACTGCTCCATGCGCCGGCCGAAGTCGATCCGCGTGGAGGCGGCGATCTTCTCCGCCTCCCGGCGCGCGTCCAACATCTCCAGGTACCGGTCGCACCATGCCGAGACGCTGTTGTCCTTGCCGGTGGCCAGCCTGTCGACGAGCCCGCGCTTGCCACGCGCCCCCTCCACCTCGTGGTTGGCGGCGATGGCCTGGGCGACAGCTGAACGCCGGTCGCGGCCCAGCCCGTACTCCTTGCCGTCGCGGGGGTCGCGCCACGCGAAGTACCCGCCCCGCTCGTAGAGGTTGGACGGCAGGTTGCGCGTCTTGGAGCTACGCCGCCTTCCCACGACGGATCCTTTCCACCAGCGACACGTTGGCGGCTCGCATCATGCGCGGCGTCGGCGTCGTCACGATGGGCTTGGTCGGGTCAATATACCGCGCGTCCGGCTGCACGAAGTAGGACCGGCCGTGCTTCTCGGGGGCCGGGTAGATTTTCCCTTCGCTCGCCCACCGACGCAGCGTGACGATGTGCGGCCGGTTGTCGCCATAGACGCTCGCGGCCCACTGTTCGAGCGTCAGAAGCTTCGGCTCTCCCATGCTACGCCTCCTCCCTGGTGGCGGCCGGCCGGATGCCCATGCGCTGCCATGCCCACTCGGCCCCGTGGGCGCGCATGGCGGTCTGCCACAGCAGGTACGCTTGATCCGCGCTCGTGCGCTCCGGTCCTCCCTCGCGCGCCGGCCGAAGCTTTTCGATGATGCGTTGTGGCGTCTGCGCCATGCTCACGCCTCCCCATTGTCGCCAGCGTCCACCCCATCGCCCTGGCTGGCGGCGGGGGCGGGCCTTGACCATTTCGTCACGCAACCCGCCAGCGTCATCCAGGATGACCTTGCGCGTCAGGGCGCCCCGGTCGAGCGGGCCGGGCTTGAAGCCAAGGGCGTGCAGTAGCGCGTCCCGGTCGGCAGCCGCCGCATCCCGCTCGGCAGCCGCAGCGTCCAGGGCGTCGGCGGCGCCACGCAGCACGCGAGGCAGGGCCTGCCAATCCATCGGCTGCATCTCGCTCGGCCGTTCTACGGCATCGGCTGCGCCCCGGAGTTGGCAGGGCGAAATGGTGTCATCGGCCCCCGCCGGCCGCGCGGAGAGGCGGGCAGACAGGGCGCGCAGGTGCCCCAGCGTCAGCGGCGTATCCTCTCCACTGCCGCCGTCCCAGTCATCCCACATCATGTGTATGGTTGCGCTGTCCGGGACTTCGTCAGTGCCGGCGACGAACGCCGAAAGCGCGGCGTCCTCGCTCAGCGGCTCGGTGGTCATGGCGTCACCTCGTTGGCGTGCTCAGCGCGCCATTCCTCGGCGCGCTCGCGGTCGTAGAAAGGCCCGTGCGGGTGGTCGTCATCGTGCAGCGGGCCGACGTACCAGCCGGCGGAAGGCTCCACGTCGGTGCACTGGTGGGCGGAGACGTGGTAGACGCTGGGCATGGCGTCAGTCCTTCGCCACAGTGGGAACGGGAAGAACCGCATCCGCCAGATAGCCGACGCCGAGCAACAGCGACCGCACATCGTCTGGAATGTCCTTCCTGGTCGCGCACAGGCTGCGCATCGTCCTGCGGATCAGGGCGAGCGCCGGGAACATCCGGTCGTAAGAGGCGGCCATAATCAGCGCCATTTCCTCGGCGGACGGATTGCCGCCGATGGGAGGCGCCGGCACGCGGGCCACGATGGGGAACATCGCGTCGTACCCTCCGTAGATGATCAGGTCCCCGTCGCGCCATTCGACCAGCCACGGCTTGCGGTCCATGATCTTTTCGGCCGATGATTTGTATTGGTCGGACATGGGTTAGCCCTCCCCGCCAGTCGGTGCCGGCGGCGTGGGGAGGGGCGCGAACCTGCCGTCATCGAACTCGGCAGCCGGGCGGACCCACACGCGGCCGTTGGCGTCGTCGTAGACCACGACCGGCGACAGGTCGGCCTCCAGTTCGGCGCGCGTGATGACCCGGTACAGGCCGCCCTTGCGGTGCTGGTGCGTCGGCCTCCACCCCTGCTGTCCCTGCTGCGACAGGGCGGCGTCGGAGGCTGCCAGCTGGCGGATCTCGGCGGCGATGCCGGCCTTGTCGACAAGCCACATGCTCGGCGCCTGAATGGTCGGCAGCGACCAGTTTTCGACAATGCGGGCCGCCTTCTCCAGCGCCTCCCGCACCGCCGTCCATGCCGGCGCAGGCTGCGGGAGCGACGACAGGGCAGGCGCCTCCGGCAACGGGCTGCCCTTCGGCTTGGCGGCCTGCTTGGCGCGGATCTGCTCCACCTTTGTCCAGATGCGGGCGAGTTCGGTTTCGGCCGCCGCGTGCATGTCGAGGCCCTGGGCCAGACACAGCGCGGCGAGCGTCACCATCACGCCGCCGACTTCCTGGGCCTTCTCGCCGACCGGCCGGCCGTAAACGTATTCGACCAGCTGGTGCGCTTCGTCCTTCGTGCAGCCGCAGGCCTGCACCAGTTCCAACGCCTCCTCCAGGAAGCGATGGTTGCGCTCCACCGTGTCGGCGGCGATCTCGGGGCCAAAGCACGCCAGCATCCACGGCTGCACGCGGGACTGGAACGGCCACAACTCCTCGGCTCGCACCGCCGCCCCCGTATCGGAGGGAGTGGCGGACGGAGTGGCGTCGTCGCGACGGTTCCATCCGGCAGTGGCCGATTTGCCGGACTGGTCGAAATTGTCTCCGGCCATCTCGGCCAAGCACACGCCGCAACGGACGACAGGATAGGCCCGGTCGAGCGGGTCATAGCGTGACCTCTCGGTGCAGGTGGGCAGGTACAGCTTGGCCGCATCGCCGCCGCAGAACGGGCAGGGCTTGAGGTTGTCGGTCATTTCGGATCCTCTGGACAGCGGCAGCGCCCGTCTCAGCGCTGCTTCGTCATGGGTGGGGAGGGGGTCAGGCGGCTTGGGACTGCTGAAGAGCGGCCATCTCCTCGACCCAGCGCGCGAAGCCGGAGAGGATGGGCTGGACGTTCTTGTTGTCCGCCCAGCCGGCGAACCCGATGAAGCCGTCCGCGTTGAACGACACCGCCTCGCGGCCGGTGAAGTAGTCGGACTTGCAGCGCAAGAAGGCCGCCGACGGCCCACGCAGCCCAAGGCCGGGCAGCATCCTGAACGTCCCGCGCATGGAGCCAGACGCCTTCATGGCTTCGTTTATGCAGGCGATCAGCCGGCGCAGATTTTCGGCCGTCAGAACGCTGTAGTCCAAGCCGCTGGCGGCGAACAGGGCGCGCGCTTCATCTCTGGTCATGGCGTCCTCACGCTGCGGAGGTGTTGGTGGTGGCGTCTCGGTCGGCAGCCTTCCGCGCGCGGTATTCGGCGCTTCGGTTGGCCCGACGCGCGTCCAGGCGCTCGGCGTTCTGGACGGAACGGATCAGCGCGTTCAGCGGCTGCTCGGCGCGCGGCCGGATGCCCAAGCCCTGCGACAGGCTCAGCAGCAGGTCGCGGCGCTCGGCTCCGTTGATGCGCCCGTCGGCGTGCAGGTCCTCGATGCGGCCCGCGCGCTGGCGGTAGAGGTCGAGGAGTTGCGGCTCGATCACGGCCGGTCTCCGGGGAAGTCGTCGGCGGCGGGCTGGGTGCCGTTCTGGGCGGCGGCCAGCACCTCGGCGCAGCGGTCGGCGAGGCTCGGCACCTTGGCGGCGATGCCCTCGACCCACTCGCTGTGCTGCCGGATCAGCGCCGGGCCGGCCTTGGCGAGCGCATCCAGGGCGGCTGTCGCGCCAGCGCCGGTGCGCGGGAAGCTCCCGACGCCCTCCAGGTCCATCATGGCCGGCGCCTTGGCTGCCTGCTGCTGCGGCTGGCCGACGCTCTCGCCGCGGGCCCAGCGGGCAAGGAGTTCGCCGTGCTGCTCCGACAGCTGGTCGCCGTCGCGGAACATGCTGCGGTGCTGCCCCTCCATCTTGTGGGGCAGCGACAGGTCGATGACACCCTGCCGGTCCTGCTGCAGCATGAAGCTGACCGTCACCTCGAACGGGAACGCCTTGTTGCAGATCGGCGCCCATTCGGCCTTCACGTCCCGGCCTTCCTTCTTCGCCTTCTCCTCGGCGCGCATCGAGAACACGATGGGCATGCGGCGCTGCAAGAAGCCGTAGACCATGGCCTTGTGCGCCATCTTCGGCTTGATCCAGGACGCCAGCTTGAGCGCCTCGCGGCTGCCCATGCGCTCGAACTCTTCGGACTGCCAGTCGAGCACGCCGCCCAGGCCAACCCACTCCATGCTGAAGCTGTCGATCACCAGCACGTCGTACCCGGCATCTTCGGCGGCGCGCGCGGCCTCCGCGTAGCGTTCCGGCCGATGCGGCGGGTCCAGCATCATCACGTCGAACTGAAAATCCTTCTTCAGGTGCAGCGTTCGGCCGCCCTCGGTGTCCACCACTGCTATCTTGCCGGACGGGCCGGCGATGCCGCGAGCGAGCCGCAAGGCGGAGAAAGTCTTGCCGGAATTCGTGCCACCGGCGAGGGCGACGAACAGGCCGTGCCGCTCGGTGAACGAGCCGGCGGGTCGGAATGCGATGGTCATGGTCAGGCACTCAGCGGGGCTTGCCACGCGATCATCTGGTCGCGGGTCTTGTCGTTCAGGTTCGCGGCCCGGTCGTTGGCCGGCCGGCGCTGCTTCTGCTCCGCGCGCTCAGCCTTCCACTCCTCGTACCGATGAGCCGCGTAGCCGGGCAGGTCGATCAGCACGGGTTCGTCGGCGTAGCCGGGCCACTCGTTGCGCTTCATGCACTCGGCGTAGGTGTCGATGGCGGCCCGGGCGAGGTCGGCGCCGATGTGCAGGGCGGACGGCGTCGGCCGGAACAGCGTCACGCAGTGGGGCGGCTTGGTCGCGATGCACAGCCACAGCCACTGCGGCCGGATGCCTGTCAGGATCTCGTGCGCGTCGCTGTAGTAGGCCGCCTGGATGTGGTGCCCGTTGTCGTGCATGCGGGCGCGGAAGCTGGCCGGCGACGCGCTGGCCGACGTCTTCACGTCCACGATCAGCCGGTGGTCGTCGCTCACCCAGTCGGGCCGGGCCTTGCACCGGACGCCGGTCAGCAGGTCGCGCCAGAGGTAGGTGACTTCGGCCTTGCCGCCCTTGAACTGGTCGCCGACCGTCAGCGCCACGGCCTCGCGCATCGCCAGCACCTGCTCCTGATGCTTCGGCAGCAGCGGCACCTTGCCGGTGGCACGGGCGGCGGCGCGAGCCTCCTGGGCGGCCTTGGACCGGTAGCTGTCGGCCTCAATGACGACGGTCTCCGCGTCGAATAACTCGGGCTGCAGGACCAGCAGGTGAGCCGCCGTGCCGATGTCGAAGGCGGTGGCGTCCTCCTCCTCCCGCTCCGGGTTCAGGTACTCGTGCCAGAACACCGCCGGGCAGTCGTCGTGCAGCACCTTCAGGCCGCCGGAACTCAGCGCCGGGAGCGCGTGGTACTGGTCGGCCGGCACGCCGTGGTGCACGCCGTCGGGCCAGTCGTTGACGAAATCAGGCATTGCTTCCCATCCTCAATGGTATTATTTCTCACACAACTGATGGGGGTGCTGATGAGGCAGTCGACACCACATCGTGAAGTCTCGCACTTCTACCTCGCGCTCGTGGATGAGCTTCGGAGGCACATTCGCCGTCGCGGGTGGAGCCTTGCCGAGTGCTGCGACAGGTCCGGCTTGAACGACGGACACGTTCAGCACCTGTTGACGCCGCTCTCCAAGACGGGCCGCGTCGGGCGGTACGACACGATTGACACGCTGATTGAAGCCCTGGCCGGGCGCGGCTACTCGGTGGTGATCCTGCCGGCCGACCGGAAGCCCCGCCGCCGTCGCCGCATGCCCGACCCGATGCAGCGCGAACTGCCGCTGCTCCTGCCGGCCGCGAACGGCAACACGCAACTGCGGCTGGACCTGCGGGCGGCGTGACACGTCAGGCTTCCGGCTTGCCGAAGGCGCCGCAGTAGCCGCGCGGCGGCGACACCTCGTTCTTGTCCGCGTTGGTGATCTCGCTGACCGGCTTTCCGGTGCGCTTCCGCACGATGTTCTCGGCGTACTGGTGGCGGATGCGCTTGTCTTTCTCGCTCTCCCCCCGCCACGCCATGCACTCGGAGCCGATGCAGCGCGTCCCCTCGCGCACCCACGCGGTCTGCGCAGCGCCGGGTCCGGCTTCCCTATTGCAGGCGGTTGCGTCGCTGGTGGCGGAGAACTTGAACAGGCTGTTCGGGCACCACTTCGTCTTTGCCTCTTCCTCGGTCCACAACATCTCGCCTCCTTGGTGACTGCCGCCCCCGACCAAGAGAGCGGCAGTCCCACCACCAACTCCTCATCTATCCTGACGAGGGAATGCGCCGCCCACTTCCGGCGGGGCGGCTTGGCCGTCTGGGTGTTCGGTTGCCGGGCCTCTCACCCGGCTCGGCGGTCTCTCCCGCTGGTCACGGCCGGTTCCCGCCGTTCGGAGCACCCACGGGCCGGCCGCGGTGGTGCCTCAGGCCGCCGCAGTGTCCGCGGCGGTGTTCGTGTTCGCGGCGTCGGCCGCCAGGGCGGCGGCGCGCAGGTGCTGGGCGACGGCGGCGCTGTAGTCGGCGCGCGCATGGCCCAGCCACACGCGCATCTGGCCGACGATCTGGCGGTGCTGCTCGCGGTGCGCGCGCAGGTCGGCCAACGCCTCCTCCAGCGTCTTCGCCTCGTGGTCGACGATGCCAGCGCGCAGTCCGGCGGCACGCATGGACCGAATGGCGACAACCAGCGTGCGCACCTGCCACTGCCGATCCTTCGCCCTGGCGCGCCAGCGAGCGGCCATCGCCGCCGGGGCGCGGTCGTCCAGGCCAGCCGCCAGCCGCGCCCGCTCCAGCCGCCGAACGCCGCCCGACGTGTGCGCGCTGTCGTCCATCTGCTCAAGCTCGGGCACGGTCAACACGGTCAGCATCGGGCACCGTCCAGCGCGTAGTCGGCCGCGCAAAAGAACGGATCGGCGGTGTCGGCCTTCGGGCCGTACAGGGCGTCCATAAGGCGCTGGGCCAGTGCAACCCGCCCTTCCTTTCGCAATTCCTCGATCTCGTCCCTCAACGCCTGGATGGCTATCGGGCAGCGACCCCAGCCTTTGTAGGTTTCCAGCGCGGCGCCTAACTGGATCCATGTGATTGCGTCGTGCGCGCCACGCTCTTCATAGTAATCGAAAAGTTCCCACTCGACCCGACCGGCCGGTGTTCTTGGCCTGTACATCACGCGCACCTCCGGTCCATCGCGATCCCGATCCGGCGCGCCAGTTCCGCGCCGATGCCGTTGGTCGGCGCGCTGATGAGGTGGGTCAGGTCGCCGCCCTCGCGCTGGTTCGGGTAGACCGTGGCGCGCTCGCCGTTCAGCACGATCGACATGCCGCCCGTGATCCTGTGCAGCCGCGCGTACTGGTCCAGCTGCTGTTGCAGGTGCTGGAGGTTCATCGGTTAGGCCTCCCCGCGGGCCTTGACGAACGCGGCGGCGCTCTCGGCGCACATGCTGCCGACGAAGTTGCCGGCGGCGTCGTAGATCGAATGAGCGCCCGGCCCGCGGCTGCGCTCGTCGCGCCGGTGCGTGTAGCCAGCGGCGGCCAAAAGTTCGTGCACGCTGCGGTCGGTGTTACTCATCCCTGCCTCCCCTCTCCCCAAAGGCAGGCGCCCCGATGGCGCCCGCGAGTTTGGGGAAGACCGCCCGTCCGGGGTAACCGGGTGGGCTGAGAGGAAGCCTAATAGGAACTATCCGATCATGTCAATAGGGTGTTTCCTATTAGCCGCGCGATTTTTCGTGCGCCATACTCGGGCCGGTAGAACGGGCCGGGTAGACGCAACGTGAGGGACTGATGCGGGGTGCGCTTTGGGTAACGGTTGCGGCGTGCGTTCTGGCAGGGTGCGCTGACACTCACGTAGTCCATAGGGTCGTCGAGACGCAGCAGAAGTTGTCCGCAGCCGCGTCGGCCTATGTCTCCGTGCCTGCCGATGGGCGCTACGGCAAGACGATCTACGAGGGGTCGGGCCGGATGACCTCCACCATTGTGGCTGGCGCCTTCATGCGGCACCTCGCTAGGGTGGAGAGCGCCGACCGCCTCCAGTCTCCGGAGGAAGCCATAGCTGCGGCGCGGAGGGCCGGCGCCACCTACCTCGTCACTCCCGACATCGTGCACTGGGAAGATCGGGCAACCGAATGGTCGGCTAAGCCGGATCGCGCTGAGGTGCGCATCCGTGTCGTCGATACGGCTTCGGAGCGCGTTATCGCCTCAGGGATCGTCAGCGGGCGGAGCGGGCTGGCGACGCTGGGAGGTGATCATCCTCAGGATCTGCTTCCCCAGCCGACCGCAGAGTATGTCGCTTCGCTGTTTTGACAACGGCGTGCGGGGGCGATCCGCTTACCGGGCGTTGCGGTTCATCTCTCGAATTTTGGCCAAGTGAACAATAAGGCTGCGCTCAATCTCCGCCGGCGATTGTCCGTCTTTCGGCTGACTGAAAAAATCAAAGCCCCCCCTCTGTCTCGTCCTTTACTAAAAGCCGAATACCTGACGTAACGAGACACAGCCCGCTTTTTGCGTCGCGTACGATAATGGTTTTTCTTCCGAAATACCTGTACTCAATGCCAATTACGCTAACGGCATCATCTTTGATGGGTCGATCAAGTAATAATTCAATCTGACTAAACTGAATTGGTTCGCTTCCGAATAATGATAGTGGCCCCGCGTCAGCTGCATTACGTGAAGCCTCACGCCTATCCTCCTGCGCTTTTATTTTAGCATTCTCATTAGCTATGACGTGGGAGGCCAAATTGATCATATCGCCGCCGGATAGGCACTCCGCCGAGAGCACGCCGCGCGCCTCCTGCGCCAAGAGGGGAATGACCAACGCCATCGACGCGATTTGGATCCCGAGCAGTCGCCCCCAGCGCATTCATCCCCCTGTCACACTCTCCGCCCAAGCCACAGGACGCGCCCGATCACATCAACCGTATCCGGGTCGATACCCTCCCAGGTCGGGTAAGCCGGGTTGTCCGAGATGATCGTCAGCGTGTTGTCGCGCGGGCTGATCGCGATGCGCTTCACCTGCAGTTCGTCCCCGCGCCGAATGCCGTAAATGCCGTCACGCTGGGGCTGTCTGCTCAGCAGGTGGATCAGCACCTGATCCCCGCTGCGCAGCGTAGGCTCCATCGAATCGCCATCTACCTGCGCCAGCATCAGATGCCCCAGGTCGGCGTTCGTGATCGAGCGAAGCCACTGGAAACGCGCGGGCTCGAAGTAGAGCGGCGTCCCGTCGCCCTCGGTCCAGGCGCCGGGGCCGGCTGAAAGCCGAAGGTCGTAGACCGGGAGGAGCGCGTACTCCTCGCCAGCAATCGTGACGACGCGCCCTTCGGGGGCCTTCGCGACCGGGGCTTGATCCATCTTTTTCGGCACCGCCTTAAACTGATCAGGCGGAACGCCGAAGTGCCGGCCAAGTTCCTCGCGCACATCTTCCGGCAAGTTCCGCGGGCTCCCGCGTTTGATGAACTGCTGCAAGTAGGCGTGGTTGCGACCGATCGATTCGGAAACCGTCTTCAGGTCGGTTTCGCGGTCGGCGATCAGTTCCAAAAGGCGTAGGCGAGGCGGGTCAAGCTCCATGGGGAGGCATGCTCCCCGAACGTATAGGAAATCTCCAATAGGAAGTGTCCGCTTGACCGATATGGAGTTTCCTATTAACGTCCTATCTGCCATGACCATGACACACGATCCCATTCTGGAAGACGTCGAGCGCTACCTCGCGCAGAGCGGGTTGACGCCGACCGCGTTCGGGAAGGCCGCACTCGGCGACCCGAAGTTCGTCTTTGATCTGCGCGACGGTCGCGAGTGCCGACGCGCCACTAGGGAGCGGGCGCGCGCCTTCATGCACGCGAACCCGCCCGGCGCGGCCCAGCCGCCGCCCGCTCAAGCCGCCGCGGAGTAGTCCGCCACCATCATCTCAGGGAGGGGAGCATGCGCCAGAGTAGCGCCGGGCCGACCGGCACAACCGCGCACCATGCAGGAGCCGCAGTTCCGGCCCCGGATCGTACCATCGCCGCTAGCATGCAGCGCGGCCAGCCGAGCCGCTACCGCGCGGATGGAGAGGTGGGGTCCCGCTCCGGTGGTGCCTCCATCGATTGGGGCATGGTGCTGCTGGCGGTCCTGCTGGTGGGCATCGTGACGGTGCTGCGCGCCGTCCTGCGTGGGGGTCTGTGACATGGCTGCTGCCTCTCAGCTGTCGTTGTTGCCGGCCCATGTGCCGGCCCAGGTGGTCAGGATCGCGGCGCCCGTGCAGGCTGCCTTGTTCGGCCCCGATGAGCTACAGCCTGCCGCCAAGCCGGCCGTGGACGAAATTGCGAATTCTGACCTCGAATTTCACGGTCCGCGCGCATCGAAGGAGGAGCGGGCCGAACGGCTGCCCGTGATCCTGCGCAAGCTGCTGGTGCTGGAGGGCTCCCGCAGCCTCACCAAGCAGCTGCTGCGCCTGCTGGAGCAGAAGACCGGCCGCCGGTACGTGGAGCGGACCGTGCGCGGCTGGTTCGACGGCCGGGAGCCCGAGGCGGACGCCTGGGAGGATCTGCAGCTGATCTTCGGCCGGGGCCTGCGCGCCTACGTCTACTACCCGGAATCACCCGAGGCCCGCGCGTGGTGGGCGGACGTCTACCAGCGCGCCGGGGGTGCCCGGTGAGCCGCTCGACCGTCACGCCGCTCGACCGTCACGCCGCGCATCGCCTGCGCCAGCGATACGGCCTCGACCTGACCGACGCCATGAAGGGCGAGATCTTCGCCCACATCGAAGCCGCCCGCCGCGCCGGTGGCCGCTCCCCGCTCGCCTGCATCATCGAGGCCCAGCCCAACCACCGGGAACGCTGGATCGTCAGCGTCGGCGGCACCGTGGTGCAGGTCGTCGTGCCGGCCGCCGTGCTCATCACCTTCCTGCCCCTCAACGCCGGGCCTCTGCCCGCCAACCAGCCGTGAGGCCCGCCATGTACTGCTCCCTGCAGGACGCCCGAATCGTTTCCGCAGCATGGGACGCCGGCAACGCCGCCGTCATCCTCTCCAGCGGCGCCATCCACATCCAGACCCCGCGCGCGTCCGGCTTCATGGTGCCCGTCGGCGGGCCGGCCGGCTCTTTGGCGGAAACCGCGCTGGCCCTCGTCTGCAACTCCGCCGTCCACGCCAACAGCAACACCCGGCAGCCCGTGCCGGTCGCCTAACCCCAAACCCCAACCAGAGGCAGAACCTATGGACATCATCGGCAGCAATTCGTCCGCCCTTCTCAACTCGCTGATCAGGCGCGTCGAAGCCCTGGAAGAAGAGAAGCGCGGCATCCAAGCCGACATTACCGAGGTCTACAAGGAGGCCAAGGACGCCGGCTTCGACACCAAGATCATGCGCATGCTCGTCAAGGAGCGCCGCATGTCGGTCGGCGAGCGCGCCGAGGTCGAGGCGCTTCTGGACACGTACCGGCACGCACTCGGCATGCTCGCCGACACGCCGCTGGGCAGCGCCGCCATCGCGCGCGCGGGCGGTGGGCAGATCGACATCGAGGACGCCATCAAGGCCGCGCCCACGGCCGGCGAAGAGGAGCCTCAGGGGGTGGGGGATCTCGTCCCGGGCCAGGACGTCGGCGCGCTGTTCAGCCTGATGGAGGCCCAGCCCCTGGAGGCGAACGGCGAGCAGGTGCGCGCGTGGCGCCTGCTGCACAAGGGCGCGGAGGTGTTCGCGCCGGTCGGGGATCAGCAGTTCGTGCAGGAGTGCGTCGACCAGCTGAACGACGCGGTGCACGTCGATGGCAGCGACCTGTCCATCAAGGACATCCGCTCGACCGTCGCCCGCATCATCGGTATGTACGCCTCGCTGGACCGCCCGGTGGCGCCGCTGTTCACCCCGCCCTACGACGCGGACGAGCAGCCGAACGGTGAACAGCAGGACGAGCCCGCCGCCGAGGGCGCCAAGCGCGGCCCGAAGACCGCCGCCGAGAAGCTGGCCGCCTACTTCGACGGTTATGACCAGGCGCAGGGGGGCGCGAGCATTGATACCTGCCCCTTCAAGCGTGGCGCCCTGAAGGACGAGTGGCAGCTGGGCTGGTCGCATGCCAAGGACGGCAAGGCGCCGAGCTACGTGCGGCCCACGCCGCCGGCCGCGAACGATGACAGCGAGCGCCCCCTGTTCGGCGAAGGCCCGCAGGGCCAGGACGTTCAGACGTCGGCGGCCTGACCATGAACCGCACCATCCTCGCGCTCGACATCGGCACCTCGTGTGGCTGGGCCTGCCAGCGCCGATCCGGCAGCATCGAATCCGGCCGCGTGCAACTGCCGAAAGGCGAGCGCGAGGGGGTGCGTGTCCACGCCTTCCGCAACTTCCTCGCCGACGTGCTCACCCGCGCCGGCGACATCGACTTCGTCGCCTGGGAGCACGCGTTCCACCAGCTGGGAGAGGCCAATCAGGTGCATCACCGGCTGGTGGGCGTGCTGCTCGACTTCTGCGAGCGCAACCGCATCGGCTATCTGTCGGTACCCACTTCCACCCTGAAGAAATTCGCCACCGGTAGCGGCCGGGCCGACAAGCTCGCCATGATCGAGGCCGCCCGCCGCGCCGGTTTCAACGTCGCCAGCCACGATGAGGCGGACGCGCTGCATGTCCTGCGCTTGGTCCTCGCCCGCGGGCTGATCGAGAAGGACGCAGCATGACGCTGAAGCCCAGCCGCGAACCGTTCATGGAGCGCTTGGCGCCCCACATCCGTCCGCACACCACCGGCTGGACGGCCGATTACGCCGGATGCCGCGCGTGGTGGGCCGATCACCCCGAGCAGCAGGATGGGCAGCAGCCGGCGCCGACCTGGGAGCAGATGCTGGAGGAGGCCGGGGCCGCATGATGACCACCAGATACGCCGGCATGCTGGCCGCCATCGAGAACGGCGTCAGGCGCGGCAAGCTGCAACCCCACATCGGCCGCGAGCTCGACCGCCTGTTCCGCGACCACGAGCGACGCGGCTACCCCATCACGCTCGCCCACAGCGAGGCCGTGGAGCGGCGCCTGCTGCCGCCCCTACGCCAGGGAGTGACGCCGGAATGACCGCCACCGTCCACGCCTTCCCGCTCCAGCGCCACACCGTCGACGACATCGTGAGCGCCGCCAACCGAAAATGCGACGCCCTGCGCGCCTACATGGCCGCCAGGACCGACGACAACCGCGCCGCGCTGATCGAGGCGCACCGCGACCTCCTTACCGCCCAGCACCGCGGCGATGCCGCACAGGTGGCAGAGGGCATGCGGCGGTTCGAGCGCGACCTGAACCTTGCCGAGGAGCTGCCGTAATGGCCCGCATCCGTTCCGTCCACCCTGGCCTGTTCACCGACGAGGCGTTCGTCTCGTGCTCCGCCCTTTCCCGCGTGCTGTTCATCGGCCTGTGGACGGAGGCGGATGACCAGGGCCTGTTCGAGTGGAAGCCGATCACCATCAAAATGCGGCTCCTCCCCGTCGACAACGCCGACGTTCCGGCTTTGCTGGAGGAACTTGAGGCCGCCAACATGATCCGGCGGTACGAGCATGATGGCCGCCAGTTCGGAGCAATTCGGAACTTCTGCAAGTTCCAGCGCCCGAAAAAGCCGAATGCCGTCCACTTCATGCCGCCAGAGTTCCGAACTTACGTGGCTTCAAGTGCCGCCAGTTCGGTACCGGACAAGGCGTCACCCATCATCGGTGGGAAACCGGCGAACGATGATGCCCAACCAGTTCCGCAAAAGGGGGAAATCGCTCCGCAGATGGAGGATGGAGGAGGGAGAGTAGAGGAGGAGGAAGAGAAAGAGGGGGGCGGGCGCGCTACCGCGCGCTCGGGTTCGTACGCCTTCGAGGGGCGGGTGATCAGGCTCAAGCCGAAGGATTACCGGGCCTGGAAGCAGGCGTACCACGCGATCCCCGACTTCGACGCCGAGTTGAACAGCCTGGATGCGTTCTACGCCTCCGAGCCGAAGGGCAAGCTGGGGAACTGGTTCGTCCGCGCGTCGACGGCGCTGAACAACAAGCACCAGGAACACGCCGCACGCCAGAAGCCGCCGGAGAAGCCGCGCCCCCAGGCCGCCAACTGGGACCTGCCCGAGTTCTTCGACGCCCCCACGCCCGCCAAGGCCGGATAGCCCATGACCACCGAGCAAACCGCATTCACCGTGCAGCAGCTGCGCGCCCACCCGACGGTCGGGACGATCCTGGAGGGGTTGAGCCGCGCCGACATCGAGCAGGCGCTGTTGGGCACGCTGCTGGCCCGCGGGCAGCTGGTCGCCAAGACGGCCGGGATCATCACCGCCGAGGACTTTGCCGACCCGATGCACGGCGCCGTGTTCCAGGCGATCGCCGACCGCGTGAGCCGCGGCGAGGCTGTGGATCCGCGCCTGCTGAACGACGTGGCGCAGCGCTTCTCCGGGGAATTCGAGGATCAGCAGGCCGCCCAGCGCTACCTCGCCGACCTGCTGAGCGCAGCCGGCCTGCCGAGCAATGTACGCGGCTACGCCGATGCCCTGGCGGAGGCGTCGAAGCGCCGCCGGCTGGTCGACGCCAGCCTGCAGGCCATCGCCGAAGCGGCGGAGACTGACCAGCCGTTCGGCGACGTCGCGTCGGCGGCGATCACCGCAGCCGAGAGGTTGCTGGAGAGCCGGCGCGTCCGCACGCGCGCCCAGGTGCTGGCCGACATGGTGGCGCAGATGGAGCGCCCGGCGGCGATCTACCCCACGGGCCTCGCCTGCCTCGACAAGGCCATGGGCGGCGGCATGCACGCCGGGCGGATGTACTGCTTCGCCGGCAAGGGGAAGTCCGGCAAGTCGCTGCTCGCGGGCACCATCAGCCACGCGCTCAACCGGGCCGGCGTCAAGCACGCCTACTTCGCGTTCGAGATGGGCGCCGTCCAGATCGAGCACCGGCAGGTGGCGCGCGACCTGAACACGCACAGCATGGCGTTGCTGGGCAAGGTGTCCGACCGGGTGCTGGCCGACGCCGGGAGGTACACAGCGCTGGTGCAGGCGAACGGCCTGGACAACGTGCTGTACGTCGACATGCCGGGCGGCTCGTTCGCTGAACTGCGCGCCGAGGTCATGGCCGCTCGCCATCAGCACGGCGCGACGGGGATCATCGTCGACTACTGGCAGCTGGTGAAGGGCCGGGATGCGCGCACCAGCGAGGAGGAGCACCTGCGCATGGTCGCCGAGTGGTTGGCCGCCGCCGTCGCCCGGCTGGGGATCTGGTGCCTCGTGCTGGCCCAGCTGACCGACGACGGCGAGGCCACGGCGGTGAGCCGTACCGCAATGAACCGAAACGCCGATCAGGTGTACTTCATCCGCAGCGATCCGGATGGCCTCGACCGATGGTTCGAGATGAAGTTCAGCCGATACACGCCCGCCAGCGACGTGGGCTCGAAGCAGGAACCGGCCGTGAAGCTGGTGTACCCCGGCCCGCACTTCATGGACCTGACCAGCACGCCCGAGCGCCAGGCGCAGCGGGAGATGGGGGAGTGATGGACCCCGCCTTGCGCATCGCTCTGGCGTCGCTGAACGCCCAGGCTCAGGCCTACACCCAGGCCCGTAAAGAGGCGCCGATCTGGTGCGCCATCGGCATGATCATCGCGGCGGCAGCCATTGTTGCCGCCGAGCGCCTCGCCTGACCGGCGGGGTTTCGTCATTTCGGCCGCGGCGCGACCACACCGCGTTTCGCCGCCGGCACCATCTCGAACAGCTTCAGGAACGGCCCGACCCACAGCGGCGGGCCGTTGCCGTCTTCGGCAGCCCACCGGCACACCGTCACCTCGTGCGCCCCCGTCATCAGCCCGAACACCTTGTTGGACAGCCCCAGGCGCCGCAACGCCGCGCGGAACTCAGCGCCGCTCATCGGATCAGGCCCCGACATCGCCCCCTCGCATTAGCACACGGCTAAGCTGGCACTTAGCGAGCGGCTAACCCAACGCACGAGCCGCCGATTAGCATCCTGTAGAGCCCCCGACAGATTGCTAATTCCGCCCTCGCTGGACCCGTTGGAAACCCTGGCCCAAATGCGTGTCCCTTGACACGCCCCCAGCCCATCCATCACCCTCGCGCGCCCGTCTCCCCCACAGCGACCGCTCCGCAAGCCTCCGTGCGTTGCCACGCGCGCACCCGCCGCCGCACCCTCGCGGCCATGAGCGACGCACCCACCACCTCCGAACGCCTCGACCTGCCAGACCACGCCGCGCCGGCCCGCATCGGCCGCCCGCCCGTCTGGACGCCCGAGCGCATCGCCGAGGCGCAGGTAGCCATCCTCAACCACATCGCCGACGGCCGCTCGATCCGCCGCATCTGCGCCATGGACGACATGCCGGCGTGGGAGACGGTGCGTCGTTGGCTCCGTGATGACGTTGCGTTCGCAGCACAGTACGCGCGCGCCCGTGAGGCCGCCGCCGACCAGCTGGCGGCCCGCGTGGTCGACATCGCCGAGGACGTGGCCGACGGCAAGCTGGACGCCCAGGCAGGCCGGGCAGCCATCGACGGGCTGAAGTGGGCCGCCTCCAAGCTGAACGCCCGCGTGTACGGCGACCGCCTGGACCTGAACGCGAACGTCAACGTGACTGGGCAGGTGGCCGGCTACATCATCGACCTGAGGCCCGACGACGGGCGGACAGCAGTCCTCGATGGGACAGCGGTCCAGGCTGATGCAGCGCTCCCCGCGCCCACCGACCTACCAGATGTGGTGGCGGAATGAAGTCCGTAGCGAATAATCTCGGGACAGCGCTGAAACGCCTTGCGCATCAACGGCTTGGGCTCACTGCGAAAGTCGCAGAGGTAGCAATATGGAAAGCGGATGCCGCCCCGCCTGTGACTGCCGTCCGCTCCCCTGTCCTATCGCCCGCCGTCCGGGCCGCCCGGTCGAGGGGGTGGGGGTGGGGTCGCGCGGGCCGGCGCGCCGCGGGCCGGGGCGGGGGCAAAAACGCGCGCCTCGTCCCTCTGCGGGGCATCCTCTCACAACTTTTCCCCTCCCCCAAGTGCGTAACATTCTGTCGTGAGGCCGTGACCGCATGAGTTCCCTTGCAGACCTGCCGCGCACCGTCCAGATGGAACTGAACGACCTGTTCGTGGGCGACCTGATCGGCGCGGGCACGTATCGCGAAGTCTACGCGCACGCGCTGGATCCATCGTTGGTCGTGAAGGTCGAGTTGCGCCCCCGCGGTTTCAGCAACGTGGCGGAGTGGGAGGTTTGGCAGGAATCGGAGGGCTACCCCGACATCCGCCGATGGCTGGCGCCTTGCGTCGCGATCTCGTTCTCCGGCTCCGTGCTCGTCCAGCGCCGTACGCAGCCCATCACCCGCCTGCCGAAGGAGTTGCCGGACTTCCTGTGCGACATCAAGCGCTCGAACTTCGGCCGGATCGGGCGGCAGGTCGTCGCCCACGACTACGGCAACCACCCGCACTACACGCGCAGCTTCCGGAGGTGGCGGATGCGGCCCGTGTCGGCCGATGACATGGTGAGGATTTAGGTATGGCGGCGGATCCGCAGGGAACTGATGCCTTTCTTGTTGACCTGCGCTCCCATGCCTCACGTGTCGGCGGTGCGCATGGGCAGGCGCTGGCGGCGGCAGCCGACGACCTGGAGAAGGCGACGGTCGCCTACTACGCGCTCCCGGTCGGTGTTACGCCCGAAGCCTCGGCGGCGGCGCGGGATGCGATGCTCGCCAGCCGGAAGCGCGCGGTGGATGCCCTGGCAGCGGCGAAGGGGCGGCGAGAGGGCGTTCCTGCCGGCATGGTGACCTACCGCCCCGACGGCGAGACGCTGCGGCAGTTCCTGATGAACCGGGCGTCGCGACTGCTGTGCATCCAGGGGCCGGTCGGGTCGGGTAAGTCGACGGCTTCGGCCATGTTCCTGTTCCAACTGGCGGTGACGCAGCAGCCGGGCCCGGACGGGAAGCGCCGCACCAAGTTCCTGGTGGTGCGCAACACGTTCAACGAGTTGAAGACCACCACCATCGCGACGTGGAAGGCGCTGTTCCCCGAGGGGGTGTATGGCAAGTTCTACGACACGCCGCCCTTCAAGCACGAGATGCGGTGGGCGGACGTCGAATGCGACGTGCTGTTCATGGCGATGGACGACGAGGCCGACCGGAAGAAGCTGCTGTCGCTGGAGATCACGGCGGCCTGGGTGAACGAGGCGCGCGAGGTGCCGCGGGCGATCATCTCGACGCTGATGGAGCGCATCGGCCGGTATCCCCGGATGATCGAGGGCGGTCCGACGCGCTCGTGCGTGGTGCTGGACACCAACGCCCCGGCGGACGACCACTGGATCCCGATCATGCGGGGCGACGTGCCGCCGCCGGCCGGGCTGAGCGAGGATGAGCGCCGGGCGCTGGTGAAGCCGGACGACTGGGCGTTCTTCAACCAGCCGGGCGGGCTGGCGGAGGTCACCGACGACGAGGGCAACCACGTCCGGTTCGAGCCCAACCCGCTCGCCGAGAACACGCGCTTCCTGCCGCCCGGCTATTACGAGAACGCGGCGAAGGGCCGGCCGGTGGACGAGTGCCGGATTTCGCTGTGCAACCAGCTGGGCCGGATGAAGGCCGGCAAGCCGGTGTGGCCGATGTTCAAGCCGGCGCTGCACGTGGCGAAGCAGGAACTGTTGCCGGTCGAGGGGCATCCGATCCAGGTGGGCGTCGACTTCGGGCTGACGCCGGCCGCGCTGATGGGCCAGCACATCAACGGCCGGTGGCTGATCCTGGACGAGTTGGTGGCGGACAGCGACGCCGGCATGGGCGCCATCACGTTCGCGCCGCTGCTGAAGCGCGAGTTGGCCTCGCGGTTCCCCGGCTTCCGGTACAGCCTGACCGGCGATCCGGCCGGCGACCAGCGCGCGCAGAGCGATGAGCGCACCCCGTTCATGATCTTCCGGGCGGCCGGGCTGCCGATCCTGCCGGCCTCCACCAACGATTTCACGGTGCGCAAGGAGGCGGTGGAGAGCGCGCTGAACCGCCTGGTCAACGGCTACCCCGGCCTGCTGATCTCTCCCCGGTGCGTCCGGTTCCGCGCCGCGGTCGAATGGGGCTACCGCTACGCCAAGCTGAAGACCGGCGGCGACCGCTACAGCGAGGCCCCGGTGAAGGACGAGCACTCGCACGTCGCCGACGCCGGGCAATACCTGCTGCTGGGCGGCGGGGAGGGCCGCATGCTCCTGACCGGCTCCGCCGCGCGCAAGGCCCCCGTGAACGCCAAGGTGGCGTGGTCTCCGCACTCGCGGAGCCGCCGATGATCACTGAGTGGCACGTCGCGTTCTTCGACCGGCCCGGCCCGACGTTCTGGTGGGACACCTTCACCCGGCCGGGCTTCCGGCACGTCATGGCCTTCGGCTTCGACCCGGACGCGCGGGTGTGGCTGTTCTACGACCCGGCCCTGCAGGGCACCACCGTGGACGCCATGGCGCCCGACGCGGCCGGGAAGCTGATCACCGGCATCACCCACGCGGCGACGGCGATCCTGCGCTGCAAGCCCGCGGCGGAGACGGGGCGGCTGCCGCGCATCGGCTTCTGGTGCGTGCCGGCCATCTGCCACCTGCTGGGCTACCGGCCGCCGCTGGCCCGTGCGTTGGCCCCGTACCCCTTCTACCAGCACCTTCTCGACCGAGGATGCCAGCCATCGTTCGAGAGGGTGCGAGATGAGTTTCGGCGGGGGCGGGTCGCCGCCCGAGGAGGATCCGGCGGTGAAGGAGGCGCGGCAGCGTGAGCAGCAGCGCGCCGAAGCCGACCGGCTGAAGGAGACGCAGGATGCGCTGCGCACTGAGACCTCGATGCGCTCCAGCCGCTTCGGCGGGCGCTCGCTGCTGACGAACAGCGGCATCGGCTTCCGCTCGTTGCTGGGCGGCTGACATGGCCGGCCCCGACGACGAACTGCTGAAGGAGGCGCGCCGGCGCAAGCAGCGCGCCCTCACCGACAAGCAGCGGTTCACCCCGCGCATCAACGACATCTACCGGCTGGTGATGCCCCACCGCACGCAGGTGGACGGCACCCAGCCGGCCGACGTGGTGGACGACATCTTCGACAGCACGGCGCCCCAGGCGCTGAAGGACTTCACTAGCGACATGCTGCACACGTTCACGCCGATCAGCGCGGACTGGGTGAGCATGAAGGCGGCGCCTGAGGCGGTGCGCAACGGGCTGAACGAGCGCGACCTGAACGCCGCCGTTGCGGAATACCAGGAGTTCCTCTTCGCCGAGATCAACCGCAGCAACTTCCACGCGGCGGCGCGCGAGGCGTATGCGGACCTCGCCATCGGCACCGCGGCGCTGCTGATCCAGGACGTGCACCCGGCGCGTCCGATCCGCTGCGAGGCGGTGCCCATCACGCAGCTGATCATCGAGCGCGGCCCCGGCGGCGTCATCGACGGCCGGTTCTGGACGTACAAACTGCGGGTGGACCTGATCAAGCCCACGTGGCCGCAGGCCAAGCTCTCGGATCAGCTGAAGGCGGAGATCCGCGACAAGACCGACCGCGAGGTGGAAATCACCCAGTGCCTGTGGCGCGACTGGAAGAACGTCGGCACCGAGACGTGGCGGTACATCGTCCACACGGAATCGGAGGTGTTGGTCAACGCCACCTTCACCGGCGCCGGCTCGTGCCCGCTGATCGTCGCCCGCTGGGACGTGGACAGCACCACCGCGTGGGGCACCGGCCCGCTGTACGACGCGCTGCCGGACATCAAGACCGTCAACAAGGCGGTCGAACTGGTGCTGAAGGCCGGAGACAAGGCCATCGACCCGCCGACGCGCTACGACGACGACGGTGTGATCGACCCCAGCCGCGGCATCGTGCCGGGCACCTGGATCCCATCCATGCCGGGGTCCAAGATCGAGCCCATCGAATCGGCGACGCGCTTTGACGTGTCGCAACTCGTGCTTGATGAACTGCGGCACGCGATCCGGCGCGCGCTGTTCCAGGACCGCCCCGACCAGCGCGGCAAGACCCCGCCCACCGCGACGCAGTGGCTGGACGAGGCGCAGGAGACGGCGCGCCGCATGGGCGCCCCGGCCGGCGGGCTGATCGACGACTGGCAGAAGGCCATCGTCCGCCGGTTCGCCTACCTGCTCGCGAAGCGCGGCACGCTGCCGAAGGTCGAGTTGGGCGGCAATCTGGTCTCGCTCGATCCCGTGTCGCCGCTGATCCGCTCGCACGAGCAGGAGGAGGCCCGCCGGGTTGAGCGGTGGGAGGCCGGCGCCATTCAGCGCCTGGGGCCGGAGCAGGCGGGCGTGATGATCAACCTTCGCGCGGTGGAGGAGTACCTGGCGCAGCGGGACGGCATGCCAGCGCACTTCGTGCGCAGCGAGGCCCAAATCCAACAGCAGATGGCGCAGATGGCGCAGGTCGCGGCCTCTGCCGGGATGGTGCCGGGCATGGGAGGAAAACGGTGAGTTGGGACGACATGCAGAAGGGCGAGGCGCAGCCCAGCGAAAATGCGAAGCGTCTCCGCGAGTTGTTTGGGCTCGTGTTCCAGTCGCCCGAAGGCCTGGAGCTGTTGGCGCGGCTGCGGGAGGAGACGGTTGAGCGCCCGCTTCCGAGCGACGTTCCCGAGCGTGCGTTGGCCTTCCTCGAAGGACAGCGGCAGCTTGTGCTCGCAATCGAACGACGAGCCGCCAATGCCCTCGACCTTCACCCGACCGAACTGCGCCGCCGGTACCCCGCGCTGGGGCCGCGCCGCGAATGACCACGAGGTGGCGTGATGCTGCGCCGCTGGTCCTTCCTTCCGTTCATGAATGCCGATGCCGGGGGCGGCTCCGGTGGTGGCGCTGCCGACGCGGGCGGCGCTGCCGCGGCCGGTGATGCCGGCGGCGCTGCTGCCGGCGATGCTGGTGGTGGATCCGCCGCCGCGACGGTGACGCGCCCCGAAGGGCTCCCGGAGGATCTGTGGGACGCCACGGCCGGCGCGCCCAAGGTGGACGATCTGGTCAAGCGGTTCGGCGACCTCGCCAAGTTCAAGGGCGACCACGACGCGCGCCTGTCGCAGCGGCCGGAGAAGCCCGACGCCTACGCCGCCGACCTGCCGAAGGACTTCCAGGTGCCCCAGGGCATGGAGTTCAAGGTGGACCCGGCCGACCCGCTGCTTCAGCTGGGCCGCCAGATCGCGCACGAGGCCGGCCTGTCGCAGGACGAGTTCACCGCCAAGCTGGTGGCGCCGTACGCCAAGCACCTGCTCGAACAGCAGCGCGCGGCGGCGACCGCCGAGGCGGAGCGCAGGGCCGCCGAGGTGGCGAAGCTGGGCGAGAACGCCTCGGCGCGCCTCGACACGGTGACCTCCTGGCTGAAGGCCAACCTCTCCGGCGAGGAGGGCGAGGCGCTGGCCGGCGTCATCACCTCCGCCGCCGCCGTCCAGGCGGTCGAAAAGCTGATCACGCTGGCCGGCGGTCCGCAGGTCCAGGCCGGCGGCCAGGGCGGAGGCGGTGAGGCGCTGTCGCCCGTCGAATACTTCAAAGAACTCTTCAAGAACTCGTAACGGAGCCCGGCAATGCCGCTCGATACCCTGCGCACGATCGCTCTGGAAAAGAGCAAGAAGCAGCCGAAGCAGATCGACCACCTCACCGAAGAGGCGCCGATCCTGAACGCCGTCCCCTTCGCGTCCACGACCCACGACATGTGGCACGTGGCCGAGGAGGTGACCTCTGCCGACACCATCGGCTTCGTCGCGATGGACGCGCCGCTGCCGGCCGTGGATTCCAGCACGAAGCTGATCCGCTTCGATCTGGCGAAGATGGGCGGCCTGATGGAAGTGGGCGAGGACAAGGCCCGCCAGTACGGCGGCAAGGAGAAGTACTTCGCCGACCGCACCGGCCCGGTGCTGAAGATGACCGGCATGAACACCGAGAAGGTCATCGTGTACGACAACCTGCGCCAGTACGCCATCGACCAGTTCAAGGCCGGCAAGACCACCAAGACCATCTACGACGCGGGCGGCACCGGGTCGGCCAACTACAGCATCGTCGCCGTCCGGTTCGAGGAGGGCGTGTGCTCGGGCCTCTACAACCCGGCCGGCTTCGGCAGCGGGACGATGTTCGACACGCAGCCGATCAACGGCGGCCAGCTCTACAAGAACTCCGACGGCGTGCTGGTCTACGGTGTCCGCATGAAGTGCGACCTGGGCTTCCAGCTGACGGGCGTGCGCAACGTCGGCGCCATCGTCAACATCGACCCGGCCAACAGCAAGGTGCCGACCGCGACGCAGATCGACGACCTGCTGGCCGACATTCGCGCCACCGATTCCGGCCGCACGATGCTCTTCATGCACACCCGCGTGAAGAACCTGCTGTGTCGCACGTTCAAGGACGGCCGCGTGCAGATGCGCCCGGCCGACAAGATCATCGACCGCCAGCTGGAGGCGTGGGGCGGCGTGCCGTTCATGACCTCCTACAACATGTACGACGGCTCCGAAGCTCGCGTCGTCCTGTCCTAACCTGGGAGATCCGGCCATGTACAAGGTCGACGGACTGAAGCACTACGTGGACATCCACGGGCAGAACCTCGCGAAGGCGCAGACGCTGCCGCAGAACACCAGCGCGGACGGCAACGGCGGCGCTGTCAAGATGGGCGGCATCCTGGGCGCCGTGGAGATCGTCGCCCGCGTCAACGCCGCGGTCACCATCGCCGACACGAAGGCGCTGACGATCAAGGTACAGCACGCGGACACCGCGGGCGGCAGCTACGCCGACCTCGGCACTGTCTACACGCTGACCGCCGCCAGCGGGAACGGCGCGCTGGCGAAGGATACCGAACTGGGCCGCTTCGCGCTGCCCTCGACGGTGAAGGACTTCATCAAGGCGGTCATCACCACCACCGACGCCTCGGCGGCCGGCAAGGTGGACGTGATCCCCGTCTATCTGCCGCGCTGAGGTGGCGACGATGCCCGATAAGCTTCACGTCATCGCCCGCAACGCGGGCCACTACGGCGGCCATCGCCGGCCGGGCGACAGGTTCGAGTTGTTGTCGGCCGATGACTTCGCGCCCAACTGGATGCAGGCGGTGGGCTGGGAGCCCGCCGGCCCGGCTCCCGACCAGCCGGCCCCGAAGCCCGGCCCGACCGCCGAGGAGCACGCCAACGTTCTGAGCCAACTCGCCGAGGTCCAGGCCGCCGCGAAGGAGTGGCATGCCCGCGCCCTGGAGCTTCACGACAAGATGGATGCTCTGTCCGTCGAGCATGTGAAGGAGCGCCAGGAACTGCGGGACCGCATCGAGGACCTGGAGGCCCAGCTTGCGGCGGCCACGGCCCCGAAGCCCGTGGCCGAACCGCCGAAGCCGGCCCCGGCCCCCGCGCCGAAGGCCGAAGCGAAGACCGCCACCAAGAGCTGACGACCGGCGTCTGCCTCCGTCGGTCGGCAGATGGGCGCTCCGGGAAACCGGGGCGCCCTTCTCGTTTCGGGGCCGTGCGTTGGCCCGCGCCCACACGCGGGGGCATCGTCGGCCCATGGAAACGAACCTCACCATCATCAACGCGGCCCTGACCGCGACCGGGAACGGGACGATTGCCTCCCTGGAGGATGGGCAGGCATCGGCCATGATCGCAGCCCAGAACTACGACCGCCTCGTGCGCGCCGAGTTGGAGGCGCATCCCTGGACCTGGGCGGCCAGCACCTGGGCGCTGAACCTGCTGAGCGGCACCCCGGCGACCGGCGGACAGTTCGCGTGGCAGCTGCCCGGCGACGTGGCGAAGGTCCAGCGCGTCGAGGTGGCGGGCCGGCCGATCACCTACACCCGCATGGCCGACCAGATCCGTTGCGACCATGACGCGGGCGTGGTGCTGGTCGGCATCCGCCGGCCGGACGAGAGCGAGTGGCCGGCCAACTTCGCGTCCGCGATGGTGATCCGCCTGGAGGCGCTGTTCCTGCGCGCCATCGGCGAGGACTACGACAAGGCGCAGGCCCGCGACAAGGATGCCGATCTCGCGTTCCGGCTGGCCCGCGTCTCCGACAGCCAGGGCAAGACCGCGCAGGACCCCTATCAATCCGCGCTCCTGAGGGCTCGCCGTGCCTAAGCTCTGGACCGAGAAGACGACGTTCGGCGCGGGCGAGTTAGCCCCGTCGATGCAGCGCCGCAGCGACACCCAGCAGTACGCCGACGGCGCCAAGATGATGCGCGACGTCCGGGCGCTGAACGGCGGCGGCGTGACGCGCCGGCCCGGCACGCGGTACATCTGCGACCTGCCGGCGGGCGCCCGGCTGGTCGAGTTCACGTTCAGCGAGGATCAGACCTACCTCCTCGCGTTCAGCGCCGGCCGCATGGACGCTTTCACCGTGGAGGGTGTGCCCGCCGGCAGCGCGACCGGGCAGCCCTGGACCGCCGACGACGTGCACGACATGACCTGGGTGCAGTCGGGCGACGTCGTGTTTCTGGCGTGGGAGCGCTTCCACCCCATCGTCGTGCGCCGCACCGGCGCGTCGTCCTGGTCGGTCGGGCTATGGGAGGCCGACGCCGGCCCCGGCGGCGCGCTCATGCAGCCCTACTACAAGTTCGCGCCTCCCGCCTCGACGATCCAGCCAACCGGGCGCCTGGGCTCCGTGTCCGTCACGGCGTCGGAGGACGTGTTCAGCCCCCTGCACGTCGGCCAGCGCATCCGCTACGTCGGGCGCGAGATGCTGGTGACCGCGTTCTCTCACCCGTCGCTGGTGACCGCCCTGGTGGTGCAGGAACTGCCGTCGACGCTGCGCCTCACCGTCGAGAACATCGGCGGCTTCCGTGTGCAGCAGGTGGTCGAGGGGCGCAACACGGCGGCCAAGGGCGAGGTGGTGGCCATCGACGGCGGCGCCTCCACCATCGACGTGGTGATCATCGACGGGCTGATCTGGTTCGGCGTCAACGAGGAGTTGGACGGCCCGGACAGCAAGACGAAGATCACCGCCGTGGAGGAGGTGGCGCCCGGCGCTTTCCGCGATTGGGACGAGCAGTACCTGTCCCCGGTCTACGGCTACCCGGCGGCGGTGGGGCTGCACCGCTCGCGCCTGTGGTTCGGCGGACACCCGGCGCTGCCGTCGTCGGTGCTGGCGTCGCGGGTCGCGCAGTACTGGAACTTCGACCTCGGCACCCAGGAGGATGCGGAATCCATCTTCGAGGACGTGGGCGACCAAGCGGTGGCCCGCATCCGCCACTTCGCGTCGGCCGAACAGCTGCTGATCCTGACCGACCAGGGGCCGTACTACGTGCCGGAGAGCGCGGCCAACCCGCTGCGCCCCACCTCCATCGCCTTCAACCGCATCAGCGCCCACGGCTGTGGCCGCGCCCGCCCGCAGGCGTTCGATGAGGGTACGCTGTACATGCACGCCTCGGGCGCCGCCGTGATGGACGTGCGGCCGACCGGCGACCAGACCAAGCCGTGGAGCGGCGTGGACGTGGCGCTGTTGGCGCCGCACCTGCTGAACGACCCGGTGGACGCCGCAGCCACCCACGGCGCCCGGGGCGAGCCCGAGCGCTACGCCTACTTCGTCAACGCCGACGGCTCGCTGGCGGTGCTGCACTCCATCCAGTCTCAGCAGGTGCAGGGATGGAGCCTGTGGACCACGGAGGGCGGCAAGTTCCGCTCCATCGCCGTCATCGGCCGCGTCGTCTATGCCGCTGTGGAGCGCGCCATTGCCGGCGCGACCCGCTGGACCCTGGAGCGCTTCGACAGCGCCTTGCGCGTCGACTGCGCGGTGGAGGTGGCCAGCACCGCCGTGCCCGTCACGCTCTACGCCGGGGACACGGTGCGCGTGACGGCTGGCGACGGCGACTTGGGCGACGCCACGGTGAGCGCTGGGGGCGTGCTCGACCTCGCGTGGCCGGCTGACGGGCCGCTGGTCGTCGGCCGGCGGTTCGTGCCGCGCGTGTCGCCGCAGACCCCGGAGCCGCGCCTGCAGAACGGTAGCACCGCCGGCCAGGTCAAGCGGGTGTGCAAGGTGCGCGCCTTCCTGCTGGACAGCACCTCGCGCCTGACCATCAACGGCGTGGCGCTGAGTGCCTACCGGGGCGGCGACGACCTGTCGCTGCCGGCGCCGCAGCGAACCGCCTGGGTGGAACTGCCGCTGCTGGGCCGCTCCCCGGATCCCGTGGTGGTGATCGAGCAACCCGACGCCGCGCCCTTCACGGTGCTGGCCGTCTCCATGGAGGTGATCGTCTGATGGCATGGGCCCCTCTCGCCATGATGGCCGTTGCCACCGCCGTGCAGGTGGCGAGCGCATCGAGCCAAGCCGCCGCGGCGGAAGAGCAGGCGAACTACGAAAAGGAGATGATGCGCCGGCGCGAGGAGGAGGCTCACACCGCAGCGCTCCAAGCCGAAGCCGAGCGCCGCCGGGAACTGAACGCCACGCTGAACACCATCTCCGCCGTCCGGGCCGGTCGCGGCCTGTCCGACACGTCGATGGGCGCGACGGTGCTGCGCGACGCGGTGAGCGACGACCAGATGCGCGACCTGCGGAACGAGCGCCTGAGCCTTCTGTCCGGCGCCGACGCGGCGCGCGCGGCCGGCGTCCAGGCCGGCAACCGGGCTTCGGCTGCCAGGACGGCGGGCAATTTCGCCATCGCCGGCTCGCTGCTGAACTTCGGCACGAAGGTGGCTGGCGGGCTCGGGGGTGGCGGTGGTGCCGGCCCCATCGGCGCGGGCACGAACGGCGGCTGGTACGGCGGCAACGCGAACAGCGCGGACTGGAGGTAGGGCATGCCCGGCACTGGACTTCCCACGGGGCGCGGCGGTGGCCGCGTCCTGTTGCAGCAGACCCCGATCTACGGCGGGGGCGGCGGGCAGAACTACACCTGGGGCACCCTGTCGCAGCTTGGGCAGCAGCTGGAGCAGTTCGGCGAGAAGATGGCCGTCCGGCAGGCCGCGCAGGACGGCGAGCAGGCCGTGGTGCGGGACGAGCAAGGCCGCCTCAGGGTGGAACTGCGCGACCCCTGGACGGCGGCCGACGAGACGTACAACCGCGTCGCGCTCACCCGCTACATGGCGAAGCTGGACACCGACGTCCGGGCCAAGCAGGTGGAGTTGTCGCAGCAGTACCGCGACGATCCGGACGGCTTCAACGCAGCCTGGAAGGGCTTCACCGACGGGACGCTGGGCGCGGTCGACCGCCGGGTGGGCGAGCACGCGATGGACGCGCTGGAGCGCGCCCGCGTCGAGACCTGGGGCCACTTGACGGAGCAGAAGCGCCGGCAGGACACGGCGTTGACCACGCAGACGCTGAAGGCCGATGTCGAGGCGATGCGCGCCGATGTGCTGAGTCTCGCCTATTCGGGCGGCGCCAACACCCCGCAGTTCGAACACCACCTCTCCCGGTTGAAGGAGAAGATGGAGGCCGGCGTCGGCGCGAAGCTGTGGGACAGCAAGTACGTCGAACTGTTCCTCGACAAGGCGGAGAGCGAGGCAAAGGCCGAAGCCCTGGTCGGCGGCGTCGAGCGCATCTACCGCGCGAAGGGCGCCGACGCGGCGCTGGAGCACGTTCGCGCCGTCGCCACGGACACCGAACTGACCGGCCTGAAGCCGACCGAGCGCGAAGCGTTCATGCACCGCGCGCAGTCGCAGATCCGCCTCTGGGAGAGCGAGCGCAAGGGCGACCTCGCCGAGGTGAAGGTGGTCGCGCAGGAGATGCGCCAGAAGCTGGCGACCGGCATGCCCGTGGACGACCGCGAGTTCGACGGCGTGGTGGCGACGCTGCGCCGGGCCGGCGGGGTGGGCGAGGCGGCCCGCCTGCTGCGCGCGAAGGCGACCTTCGACGTTCTGCAGGGCATCGGCAAGCTGCCGCCGGACGAGCAGGAGAAGGCGCTGGAGGGCGTCGAGAGCCGGTTGCGCCCGCTCGCTGACCGGATCATCGGCGCGGAGTGGAGCCCGAGCGGCCCGAACAAGAACCCGAACAGCAGCGCGACCGGCCCCGGCCAGTTCATCGACGGCACGTGGCTCCCGCTGGTGAAGCGCGCCGCCCCCGAGGTTGCCGCCGGCAAGACGGATGCGCAGATCCTGGCGCTGCGCGACGACACCTCGCCCGCCGGCCGCACGCTGGCCCGGCGCATGGTGGAGGCGCACGCGGCGGAGAACCGGGCCGCCCTGGACGAGCGCGGCCTGCCCAGCGATGACGGCGCCGTGTACCTCGCCCACTTCGCCGGCATCGGCGGCGCATCCAAGGTGCTGAGCGCCGCGCCGGCAACGCCCGTCGAACAGCTTCTGGACGCCGGGGCCATCAGCGCCAACCCGTTCCTGCGCGGCAAGACCGCCGGGGATTTGCGCGCCTGGGCGGAGCAGAAGGTGGGCGGGTCGTCCATCGATGCCGAGACGCTGAAGGAACTGCGGCAGATGCCCGGCCGCACCCGCGAGGCGCTGAAGGCGGACCCGCTGGCCCATGCCGCGCGGATCGGTGTGGTGCCGAGCCTGCCGGACATCGACTGGTCGAACGGGGATGCCGCCACCGCTGCGCTGGTGCAGCGCCAGAAGGCCGCGCGCGTGGTCGAGCAGCACTACACCTTGGGCGCGGTGCCGGTGTTCCGCCGCGACGAGATCGACGCGCTGAAGGCCACGTACGACCGCCTGGACAGCGACGGCCGGGCCGGGCTGCTGGGCACCCTCGCCAAGAGCCTGGACGGCGACCACCTGACCGCGACGCTGGAGAAGGTGGCCGGCGACCGCCCGCTGTTCGCCTGGGCCGGCGCGCTTTACACCCGGAACCCCGAGGTGGCGCGCAGCGTGATCCACGGCGAGGCCGTGATGAAGTCGCTGGACAAGGCGGTGGTGCCGAAGGACGACGCCACCACCAGGCAGACCATCGCCGACAAGCTGGGCACCGCCATGCAGCACCTGCCGCAGGCGCGCGCCGCGGCGACGCAGGCGGCCATGGCCCGCTACGCCGACCTGTCGGCCAAGGCCGGCGACTTCTCGGGCGCGCTGGACACCAGCCGAATGGAACAGGCCATCAGCGACGTGACCGGCGGCATCGTCTTGTGGGGCGGAAGCTGGCTCAGCGGCCAGACGAAGACCACGGTTGTGCCGCCCCAGCCCGGCATGAGCGGATCCGACTTCGGGAAGCTGATGGACAGCCTCACGGACACCGACGTGGCCGGCGCGCGCACCGCCAAGGGCACCGCCATCTCCGCCGCCGACCTGCGCCGCCTGGGCCGCCTGCACGACGCGGGCGAGGGCCGTTACCTCGTGGAGATGGGCGGCGGCTTCGTTCAGAGCGCCGACGGCAAGCCCTACGTGCTGGACCTGGGAAGGAAGATCCGTGCCGCTCAATACCTTCAGCCGTGACGCCGCCGACCTGATCGACTTCGCCGCGCGCAACCCCACGCCCGACCTGCCGCCGGCCTTCGCCCAAGCCTGGAGCGCTTCGACCGAGGAGGCGCGGCGCTTCACCTCCTCCGACGCGCAGTGGCGCAACCGGCACGAGGCGGTTCAGCGCGCGCTTGATGCGCTGGAGGACGCGACCGGCGAGGTGTACGCCAACCCGGAGGCCGCGCCCGCCGGCCCGAACCGCGACGCGCTGGTGAAGGCCATCCGCAGCCGGTTCGACAACCTCGCCCGCGAGCGGCCCGACCTGGGCCTGCGCTACCCGACCGACGAGGAGATCGAGGCCGGCGCGGTCGAGCGGGCACGCGGCGCTCGCGATGCGCGCGAGGCCATGTCGGCGGCCAACACCACCATGGCCGGCCGGGCTGGTGCGTTCCTGGGCGACCTGTGGGGCGCCGGCACCGACCCCCTGAACCTTTTGACCATGCCCTTCGGCGCGTCGGCCGCGTCTGGCGTGCTGCGTACGGCGCTCGTGGAGGGCGCCCTGTCGGCCGCCTCGCAGGCGGCCATCGAGGCGGGCACCGCCGGGTTCAAGCAGCAGGTCGACCCCACCTTCAGCCTGGGCGAGGCGGCGGCGAATGTCGGCATGGCCGGCGCGGCGGGGGCGGTGATCGGCGGCGGCATCCGGGGCGCGGCCGACTTGCTGGCCCTGGCGCGCGGGAAGAAGCTGGCGCGCGAGGGCGCCGACGCGGTGAACGTGCTGGAGCGCGAGCAGCACCTGGGCGACACGGCCCCGCTGCCGGGCGTCGCGGGCGAGGTGGTGCACCGCGAGGCGCTGAGCCGGGCCGCGGCGGACCTGGAGGCCGGGCGGCAGCCGGCGGTGCAGGACATCACCAGCGCCGCGCCCGCCCCGCCGCCGAACACCGGCCGCGTCTACACCTCCGCCGGCCGGGCCGTTGACGTGGAATACCGGGTGGTCGAGGCTGATTCCCTTGTCGCCTCGCATACGGCTGAGGGCCTTGAAAACCCTGCGTTTCCGCCCGAGTTGCAGCCGCGCGACCGGACCCGCGTCGCGTCGCAGGCGCAGATTGCCGAGATGGCCGGGCAGCTTCAGCCCGAACGCTTGGGCCGCTCGCCGGACGCGGCCACCGGCGCGCCCATCGTCGGCCCCGACATGGTGGTGGAGAGCGGCAACGGCCGGGCGCTGGCGATCCGCACCGCCTACGATGCCGGTGGCGACGCGGCGACGCGCTACCGGGCCTTCGTGGAGCAGCAGTTCCCCGACGCCGCCGGCATGCAGCGGCCCGTGCTGGTGGCTATCCGCCGCACCGACCTGGACCCCGCCGGCCGTGTCGCCTTCACCGGCGAGGCGAACGCCGCCACGGCGGCCCGCCTGTCGCCGACCGAGCTTGCCCTGGCCGATGCCCGCCACCTGGACGACGCGCTGATGGAGCGGTTCAGCGGCGGCGAGGTGAGCGCGGCGAGCAACAGGCCGTTCGTGCGCGCCTTCCTCGACCGGCTGCCGGCGGCGGAACGCGGCGCCCTGGTGGATGCGGATGGCGCGCTCAACGTCGAGGGTGCGCGCCGTGTGCAGGGCGCCTTGCTGGGCCGGGCCTATGGTGACGCCCGGATCATCGGCCGCATCGTCGAGGACGCGGACAGCGACATCCGGGCCATCGGCGGGGCGCTGCTGGACGTGGCCGGCCCGTGGGCGAAGCTGCGCGCGGCTGCCGCCCGCGGCGACCTCGCCCCCGGCATGGACGTGACCGACGACCTGCTGTCCGCCGTGCGCATGGTCGCGGAAGCCCGCTCCGCCGGCCGGAACGTGCGGGAACTGGCCGACCAGATGGGGTTGTTCGGGGGCGAACTGTCGCCCGTCGGCCGCGCCTTCCTGAATGCCCTGTTCCGCGACACGGACTTCAGCAAGCCCGCCGGCCGCGCCAGGGTGGCCGATGCCCTGCGCAGCTACGTGGACGAGGCCGTGAAGAACACCAGCGGGCCGCGCCTGTTCGGCGAGCCGCTGACAGCGGAGCAGATCCTTACGGGCGGGGGGCGCGCCACCAACGAGCCCACGCGCCCGACTGCCCGTCCGATCAACGACAACGCCCCCCGCCCGGCGGAGGAGATGGTTGCCGCCAAGGAACTGGACGACGCGCTGTTCCACGACGTGAACCGGCTGCTGGCCGAGCGCGATCTGGAGGTGGCGGTGGGCGAGACCATCGACCCGGAGACCGGGCGCGTCGTCACGCTGAAGCGTTCGGCCATGGACGTGATGGACGACGCCGACAAGGAAATCGCCGAGGTGGAGCAGCTTGCCGCCTGCGTCTTCGGCATGGCCGCGGAGTAACCCATGGACCGCTTGAGGAAGTGCCTGACCGCCCGCGTCGACGCCGGGGTGTTCAGCCAGGACAAGGCCGACATGATGGAGGCCCTGGTGAAGGATCTGGAGCGGGAGTACCGCGACCAGATGGCGCCGGAACTTGCCGGGCAGGCCGCCGCCGCCGAGGCGGTGCGCATCATGCGCGAGGCGGCCCAGCGGCATAAGCGGCGCGAGGCGTTGCAGATCATGGCGGAAGCCCTGGTGCTGGACAACGCGGCCTCGCACCCCGACGGCATCGTGGCCGGGGCCATGGCGACCCTCACCCGCGACATTCGCGGCAAGGCCACCTACAGCAACGTGGAGAGCCGGCGCGAGGTGGTGCTGGGGCAAATCTACCGCCGCTTCGAGGTGGGGCTGAACGCCTACCGCCCGAAGGCCGCCGGCCTGACGCAGGACACAATCGGCATCCGCAATCTCGTCCGCGAGTTGTTCGGGGAGGGCACGAACGACCCTGTGGCGAAGGCCGCCGCCCAGGCGTGGCGCGACGCCTCCGACTACGCCGCCAAGCGCTACGCCGCGGCCGGCGGCGACCTCGTGGAGCGCGAGGACTGGCGCCTGCCGCAGGTGCATGACGAGGCCAGGATGCGCAAGGCCGGGTTCGAGGCGTGGCGGGACGCCATCATGCCGTTGCTGGACGACGGCACGTGGCGCCGCCTGGAGAGCGTTCGGCAGGAACTGATCGGGCAACGGGGCGAGGTGGACAAAGCCCTGCAGGACGGCATCAAGGAGCGCGACCGCCTGCGCGCCAGCGCCGCCGGGGCCAAGGGCGAGTTCGACGCCGCCACCCGCAGCAAGGCCACGGCCGAACGGCGCATCGGGCAGCTGGAAAAACAGCTGGGCGAGGTGGAGCGCGAGCTTGAGACCCAACAGAAGCGCGCCATGGAGGCCATGCTGCGCAGCCGCGAGCGGCGCATGGACGAGGTGGGCGACGCGCTGGTGGAGGGCGATCAGGATCTGCGAGCCGCCGCCCGCCGCGGCGACCGGAAGGCCGAGCGCGACCGGACCCGCGCTGCCGAGGGCGACACGAGCATTCGCCGGCTGGAGGGCCGCCGTGACGACCTGCGCCGGCAACTCGACGGCCAGCGCGCGAAGGTTGGTGACGCCGAGCAGGCCCTGGCCGGCAAGTCGGGGCAGTGGCAGGCGTACGAGGAGGATCTGCGCAAGGTCGAACAGCGCATCGGCGACCTGCGCGAGAACCGCCGCATCATCGCCGAGCGCATCGACGGCGAGCCGGGCGAGATCAGCGCCGCGCACCGGGAGGACGTGCTGCGCTACATCTTCGACCAGATCACGTCCCCGGTTCCCAAGAACCTGCTGCCCGGCACCATGTCCGTGAGCCGCCACAACGCCCGGCGTTTTTTCGTGTTCAAGGATGCCGAATCCTGGCTGCGCTATCAGGACCAGTTCGGCGCCGGCCGTCAGGTCTACGACGTCATGGTGGGGCACATGGAGGCCATGGCCCGCGACATCGCCCTGACCGAAGTGCTGGGGCCGAAGCATGGCACCACCATGCGCCGTCTTCAGGAGGCGGCCCATGAGGGCGCTGCGGCCGGCGCGAAGACCATGGGCGCCCTGGAGAGCCCCGCCGCCATCGCCCGCACCTACGACGTGGTGTCCGGCCGGCTGGGGACGGTGCAGAACGAGTTCGTCGGCGCCCTTTTCGGCGGCCTGCGGAACTGGATGACGGCGACCAAGCTGGGCGGCGCGCTGATTTCGGCGGTGCCGTCCGATACCGTCATGGCGACCTGGGCGGCGAAGGCGAACGGCATCCCGGCGGTGAAGCTGCTGGGGCAGGTGGTGAAGCAGCTGAACCCGGCGTCGGATGCCGACCGGGCGTTCGCGCTGCGCCTGGGCATCGTGTCGTCAGCGGTGCAGGACGCGGCCTTGGGCAGCAAGCGGTTCGCCGATGAGATCGTGGGCGAGGGCATCACGGCGCGGCTCGCCTCGTTCATCGTCCGCGCGCAGGGGTTGAGCGCGTGGACCAACGGCATGAAGAACGCCTTCATGCTGGAGTTCATGGGCTACATCGCCGACAGCGCCGACAAGCCGCTGGCGGAGGTGTCCAAGCCGCTCCGCCGGATGCTGCGGCGCTACGGGTTCAGCGCTGCCGACTGGGATGCGATCCGCGCCGCGCCGATGATCGAGCACGTGGGCGCGCGCTTCTTCGACCCCGGCGCGGTGGCCGACCGCCGCCTGGGCGAACGGCTGATGGAGGCCATCATCGAGGAGCGGGCATTCGCGGTGCTGGAGCCGGACGCAAGAGTACGGCAGATCACCACCGCCGGCCTTCAGCGCGGCACCGTCATGGGCGAGGTCGCGCGGTCTGGCATGCTGTTCAAGTCGTTCGCGCTGACCATGATCACCACGCACATGCTGCGCGCCGCCCAACAGGAGACGGCGCTGGGCAAGCTGGCCCACTTCGGCGCGTTCACCGGCCTGCTGACGGTGGCGGGTGCCGCGGCGATGCAGGCAAAGGCGCTGGTGGCCGGCAAGGACCCACGCCGGATGGACGACCCGGCGTTCTGGGGCGCGGCCATGTTGCAGGGCGGCGCGCTGGGCATCTTCGGCGACTTCCTCTCGACCGGCTACACGCGCGGGGATCGCGGGTTCGTCGCCACGGCGGCCGGCCCGGTGCTGGGCGGGCTGACGGAGGACGTGGCGCGGGTGACCCTGCCGAACGTCCGGCAGCTTTACGAGGGCGAGCCGACGCGCATGGGCGCGGAACTGGCCCGCCTCGTCCGCCAGAACCTGCCCGGCACGAACCTATGGTACGCGCGCCTGGTCATGGACCGCACCCTCATGGACGGCATCCAGTCGCTTGCCGACCCGGAGTACCGGCAGAGCTTCGCGCGGATGGAGCGGAAGGCCCGTCAGGACTTCGGGCAGCGGTTCTGGTGGCGGCCGGGGCAGACGGCCCCCGAGCGCGCGCCGGACCTGGGGGCGATGCTGCCGCAGTAGGGTATGGGCGTCATGCCCATACCTTGCCGACCCTGTTGAAAAGCGCGCGAATCAACAAAACCCGAAATCCGTCGCTGATTGTCAACGGGCCGCCGATGGTGACCAGCCGCAGCAGGATCGCCACCCCGTTGGTAGGCCCGAAACCGTTGCGGCGCTTGTCTTTTGGAGCAGGATGAAGGCGAACAGGTGGCGACCGCTGGCCGGGTGGTCACTGCCTCTCCTGCATAGGATCTGCATAATTTCCGTCCGATATCGGAATTCCGATAACGGCCCGTGCGTTGGCCGGGCCGCCCCGCCGGTGGCAGCGTCGGGGCACTGAACGTGCAACCACCCATGGATCAACCCATGTCCCGTTCCGCCTTCTGCGCCGCCATCGGCCTCGCCCTTTCGCTCTTCGTCTGCCACAAGACCGTCTTCGCCGCGCCCATCGTGTCGGCCGACGCCGGCTCCTGCTTCGTGGTGATCGCGCTGCCGGACGGCGCGCACCACACCGTGGAGGTCCCGCCCCGCTTCTTCACCGACGAGAAGCAGCCGCAGGCCGGCGACTACCTCGTGATCTACCAGCCCGACGGCTACGTGTCGTGGAGCCCCAAGGCCGCGTTCGAGGCGGGCTACAGCCAGCCCAGCGACCAGCCGTCCGCCGTCCGCGCCAAGTTCGTCGCCCACTACATCCAGCCCGGCGACGGTCAGGAGACGGTGCACATGCACGCCGTCTACTCGCCGGACCCGGACAGCCCGAACTACACGTGGTCGAAGGCGACGCCGGGCGGCAACCTGACCATGGCGGTGAGCAACCCGGCCGCCATGGGTCAGTTCAAGCAGGGCACGGAATACCTCATCGACTTCACGCCCGCCGCCTGACCCCGCGACCAAGTGATCGCGCAAGGGCCGCCCCTCACCGGGCGGCCTTTTCGTTTTTGGGCGTGCGTTGGTTCCCGCGCGCGGGCGCCCGCACGATGCGGCATCGCCACCGAGGGACCGTCATGGACACCGCACCCAGCGCCTTAACCCAGCTTGTGCTCGACCGCCTCGACAAGATCGAACAGAAGCTGGAGATCGCCGTGCGCATCCAGGAGCGCCAGGAGCGGCACCGTTTCGACATCAACGCGCTTCAGGACGCTCTCGCGAAGGCGACCGCGCGTCTCGATACCCTGGAAGCGCGCATCAACCGCGTCCTGTGGATGGCGATGGGTGGATGGGGCGTCGTGGCCGCCCTGGTGTGGCTGTACGAGAAGTTCGGGAGCCGGCTGTGAAGATCGAAGACACCGAGCCGAGGCGCGAATACAGCGTCGGCGGCACCCCGCAAAGCGCCTTCGCGATCCCCTTCACCTTCTACTCGACCGACGACATCCGCGTGTGGGTGGCCGGCGCCGAGTTGACCAGCGGCTTCACCGTCACGGGCGTCGCCGACCCGGCCGGCGGCTACAGCAGCGGCACCGTCACGCTCACCACGCCCGTCAGCAGCGCCACCGTCGTGGTCGCTCGCGAGGTGGCGCGCACCCGCAAGACCGAGTTCCCGGCGTCGGCGCAGTTCAGCATCCCGGCCCTGAACCGGGAGTTGGGCCGCATCGTGCAGATGGTGCAGGACGCGTGGGCGATGCTGACGCGCTCGCTGCGCGGGCCGGATCTGGAACCCGCGATGGATCCGGTTCCGGCGAAGGCCAACCGCGCCGGCCGCGTGCTGGGCTTCGACGCGGACGGCAATCCGACCGTGGGCGCCACCGTCGCGCAGGTGAACGCCGCCGTGGTCGCCGCCTACACCGCCGGAAAGGTGGTGCAGGCGTTCGGCCCGTTCACGGCCAACGGCTCGACCAGCACGTTCGACACGGGGTTCAGCGACCTGTCCCTGCCGGCCCAGGTCCATGTGACCGTGGGCGGGGTGCCGCAGTTCGGCAGCTTCACCGTGTCGGGCGCCAACATCGTCTTCAGCGAGAGCCCGCCGGCCGGCGCCGTGGTCGAGGGCGTGGTGTACGGCGCCGCCGTGGACGCCACGGGCGCCCAGGCCATCGCCGCCAAGAACGCAGCGGAGACGGCGGAAGCCAACGCGGAAGCCGCGCAGGCGGCTGCGGCTGCGTCCCAATCGGCCGCTGCATCCTCGGCATCGGCTGCCGCCTCGTCCGCCAGCACCGCCACCACCCAGGCGACCGCCGCAGCGACCAGCGCCACCGCCGCGCAGACCGCCCGCACCGGAGCCGAGACGGCCCAGGCCGCAGCCGAGACGGCGCGCACCCAGGCGCAGACCGCGAAGACCGCAGCCGAGAGCGCCCGCGATGCTGCCCAGGCCAGCCAGACCGCTGCCGCCACGTCGGCGAACAGCGCCAGCACCAGCGCGTCGTCGTCGGCCACCTCCGCCACGGCGGCGGCGGGCAGCGCGTCGGCGGCTTCGACCTCCGCGACGAGCGCCGCGAGCAGCGCCACGGCTGCCGCCTCGTCCGCCACCAGCGCGGCTGACAGCCTGACCAACATCAACGCCACCATCTCCGGCGCGATCAGCACCGCCACCGCCACGGCAACGACGGCGGCCACCAACGCGGCGAACAGCGCGTCGGCCGCGTCCACGTCGGCCGGCAACGCCGCATCGTCGGCCACCGCAGCCGCCGGCAGCGCGAGTGCTGCAGCCACGTCCGAGACCAACGCCGCCGCTTCGGCCGCGTCCGCCTCCGGGGCCGCGACATCGGCCGTTGAGGCTGCGGTCACGCAGGTGGCGATGGCGCGTGACGACCTCGCCGAGACGAATTCCGCGCTGACCGACCTGTCGGACCGGGTGACGAGCGTCACTGAGATGCTCGTCACGCAGGTGGCCGCCGCCCGCGACGATCTCGCCGCCGTGTCCGGCCCGCTGACGGACGCCGCCGACGATGCCGCCGCCGCTGCGGCCGGCGTCCTAGTGGGCGCCTTCTACCGCACCGGCTCCGCCGTCAAAATCCGTGTCTCCTGAGGGCCTGACCCATGACGACCCCTGCACCCATCGTGATCCTCGACGCCCGCGGCCGGTACGCCAAGTCCGGCCTGTCGGTGAGCCGCAACAGCACGAAGTACGTCTTCAACCCGGCCGGCGTGCTGGTGCCCGTGTCGGCCAACATCGCGCCGTGGGACTGCGATCCGCTGACCGGCGCGGAGCGCGGCCTGCTGGTCGAGGAGCAGCGCACCAACCTGCTGCTGCGGGCGGCCGAGTTCGACAACGCGTCGTGGCCTGGCGCCAACATCACGGTTACGGCCAACGCAGCGTTGGGTCCCGACGGGACGCTGACCGCCGACAAGCTGGCGAAGACGGCGAGCGGAAGCGGGTACAAGGGGCAGGCCTTATTGTTTTCGGCCGCGACGTATGCGTACTCCGTTTGGGCCAAGGCGTCGACATTGGGCAACGAGGTTGCGTTGTTGCTACAGCCGTCGTACGCCGATCGTGTCGCGGCTGTATTCAACCTCGCGACGGGGACCGTGCGCGGCGCGCAGGCGCCGGGCGGCAGCGGGTCGGTCGTAGTCGGGTCGTCGGTCGAGAGCGGTGGCGGTGGGTGGTACCGGTGCACGCTGGTGGCCACCACAGCGGCGGGGTCCGGGTACGTCTACGTCGGCCCGACCGACGGCGCCCAAGCGGTTACCGACCCGTTCGGCGGGTCCATCCTCGCCGACTGCTACCTCTGGGGCGCGCAGGTGGCCACGGGTGCGCTCCAAACCAGTCCGATCCTGACGACCAGCGCCACGGCCACCCGCCTTGCCGACGTGGTGACGCTGGCGCTGGGCAGCTGGTTCAACACTGCCGAGGGCTCGCGCATCCTCCGGGGCCGCACCGCCAAGGGCAGCGGCACGCAGGTGTTCGGCCAGATCGACGACGGCAGCGAGAGCAACCGCGTCCGCATCGTCCGCGACAGCAGCAACGTGATGCGGTGCATCGTGACCGTGGCCGGCGTCGAGGTGGCGAACCTGAACCTGGGCACCGTGGCGAACGACACCGCCTTCGCCGTGGGCTTCAGTTGGGCAGCCAACAGCTTCACGGCCACGCTGAACGGCGGCACGGAGGTGACCGACACCAGCGGCGCCGTACCCAGCGGCCTGACCACGTGGCGCGTGGGGGCCTCGTTCACCGGCGAGCACGCGAACGGCCACATCCTGCGGGACGTGTACTATCCGCGCGCCCTGGCCGCCGCCGTCCTCAAGCAGCGCACCAAGTAGGGAACCTCGACCATGGCCTATCTCCGCCTCCGCTTTGCCGACGAAGACGAAGCCCGTCAGCACCTCGCCGCGTTCGTCGGTCCGGACGGCGCCTGGACCGGCGCCGACACGCTGGTGGTGCTCGGGACGCTGTATGAGCGGCCGACCGTCAACCCGGACGACACGGTGACGCCGGGCGCCGCCAAGCCCGGCTACCACGCCGACCTGATCACCGAGGACCCGGCGCTCATCGCCGCTCTGGAGCCCTACAACGTCTCCCCCGTGGCCAGCCCGGATCACACCATCCTGGGCGCCTGACCGCCGCCCCCGTGCGTTGGCCCGCCCGCGCGGGCTGACGCATCGTCGGCGGCATGAGCAGCCGAAACCACCTCCCGCAGTTCACCCGCAAGACCCCCACCTTCGACCAGAAGGTGAAGCAGGTGGTCGACACCGTGGGCGTTCAGCCGCGCGGCGTGCCGTCGGTGGACCTGACCACCCGCGTCGCGGCCCTGGAAGGCACCGTCTCATCGGGCGGCACCGGCCCCGTCGCGGCCTCGCGCATCACCGGCACCATCTCCATCGCCAACCTGCCGCCCACCGCCCTGGAGCGGCTGGTGATCGTGGCGGACGACGCCGCCCGGCTGGCGCTGACGGCGGGCACCGTGCAGAACGGCGACACGGTGAAGGTCACCACCAGCGGCAAGATGTGGTTCGTGGTGAACGATGCGCTGCTGGGCACCGGATCGGCCGCCAGCGCGTTCGAGGAGTACACCGTGGGCACCGCCGCGTCCGTGCCGTGGGCCGGCATCACGGGCAAGCCCAGCGCCTTCCCACCAGAGGCCCACACCCAGGACTGGAGCACGATCACGGGGCGGCCCAGCACGTTCCCGCCGTCCGCCCACACGCACGCCATGTCGGACATCACCGGCCTGGGCAGCGGGCTTGCGTCGCTGACGGCGGACCAGACGTTCACCGCAGAGAACCGATTCTTCTACACCGGAGCCAACACCGACAAGGTGTGGCTGAGCCGCGTCGATAGCGGCCCGCCCGAGTTGTTCAACGCCTGGAGCTACCGCTCTCCGCTGGCCGTCAGCATGCGCAGCGACGTGGACGTCAGCACGAAGTCCGGCAACACCGACGACGGGATCGCGAAGTTCTACTACGAGGTGCACGGCTCAACACCGGCGGTGTGGAACGGGGACAATACGGCGGTGGCGGCGACGGGCGGCATCTGGCCCGGCGTGCAGATCGACATGCACAAGTACAAGAACTCGTCGGCCCACTGCATCACGGCGAGCGGGGTTCTGCACGAGTGCGACCCCAACAACGGGTATCCAGGATACAACGAGGCCGGCCTATACCAAGGCTCCATGTTCAACGCCGGGTCGTACTACGGGCTGCTGGAAGGTATCGGGCTTCAGATTTACGACACGCACGATCCTCTCGGCGAGGGTTTGGTGGCCTACCGGGCGAACGCGCGTGCCACGGCGATGACTGGTATGGTGCTAAACCTGCACAAATACTCAAGCACCTTCGATCCAGGTAAGTACAACACGAACGGGATCATCATCAACAGCGTCGGCGATTACGCGATACATCGCGGCATCAACCTGTCTGGGGGGATGTACATCGGCGTTGATTTCCGAGAAGGCAACTACCTTACGTCAGCTGTGTTGATGAAGGAAGATCAGAGCATTTACTGGAGTTACAGCGGAGGCGGCAACAAAGACATGTCAATTCGCATGTCTCCCTCTGGGGCTTTGCAGGTTCGCTCGCACGGATTTCATGCCGATGCGTCCCTTAAGGTTCAAGATTACTATGGAGTTACAAAATTTCAAGTCGCTATCATGTCGTCTGACCCAGTATACATGATGTTCGATGGAGCTCTAAAGCAGGTCAGGCAAGGCAATCCGGACAGCGCCGGCACTGGGTGCCGCATTTTGTACGTACCGAACTGATGGAAACCACCATGCAAAAGAGCGCCCGCAACGCCCTCCTCTTCCTCGAACGCATCACGCTCCGCCCGGCGGAGATCGAGCCCTTCATGCAGGCCGCCGGCATGCTGACGGACATCGCCGAGGGTCGGCTGATCGTGCAGCCGCCGGCCCAGCCGGTGCCCGCGTCGGGGGGCGCCGATGACGCTTGACCGCGCCTCCTCCGCCATGGTCGAGCACCAGGGGCAGCCGCTGAGCGACTTCCTGGAGGGCCTGGGCGCGTCTATCCCCACCGGCGCGCTTCTCGACTACGCCGGGGCCGCCGCGCCGTCCGGCTGGCTGCTGTGCGACGGATCGGCGGTGAGCCGCACCACCTACGCCGCCCTGTTCGGCGTGTTGGGCGCCACTTACGGGGCCGGCGACGGCTCCACCACCTTCAACCTGCCGGACCTGCGCGGCCGGGTGACCGCCGGCCGGGACGACATGGGCGGCACCGCGGCCAACCGCCTGACCAGCGCCGGGGGCGTGGTGGGCGCCACCTTGGGCGCGGCGGGCGGCTCGCAGACGCACACGCTCACCACCGCGCAGATGCCGCAGCACAACCACGCCACGTCCGTCAGCAGCCCGACCGGCATCGCCGTGGGCATCCTCGACGTCGTGCAAAACATGACCGGCAGCGGCGTGGGCGCAGTCACCGGCACGTCGGGCCAGCGCTGGCAGTCCGCCGCCCTGACCGATGCCGGCGGCGGTGCGGCGCACCCGAACGTTCAGCCCACCCTCATCGTGACCAAGATCATCAAGACCTGAGAGGCCCCATGAGCGCGCACACCACGATCCCCCCGCAAGCCGTCGAGATGGTGAAGCATTTCGAGGGCTGCTACCTGAACGCCTACCGCTGCCCGGCGGGCGTGTCGACCATCGGCTACGGCCACACGGCCGGCGTCAAGATGGGCGACAGCATTTCCCTGGTGGATGCCGAGATCACGCTGGCGCGCGACCTGACCGAAGCCGCCGCGCAGGTCGACAAGCTGGTGACCGTGCCGCTGAACGACGAGCAGCGCGGCGCCCTGGCGTCCTTCGTCTTCAACCTGGGCGCCGGCAGCCTGAAGGGCTCCACGCTGCTGAAGAAGCTGAACGCGGGCGACATCGAGGGCGCGTCCGGCGAGTTTGGGAAGTGGGTCTACGCCACCGTGAAGGGCAAAAAGCAGGTGCTGCCCGGCCTGGTCAAGCGCCGGGAGGCGGAGCGCTTCATGCTCCTGGGGCTGGACTGGCGGGACGCCGACGCCGTGCGCCCGGCCATGCCCCAGCGCGTGACCACCTCCGAGGCCGCCAAACCCCTCACGCAGTCGGTCACCGTCAAGGCGGCGGTCGGCGGTGTCGCCACGGCGGTGGGCGTGGCTCCCGGCATCGCCACCGGCCTGGGCGAGATGGTCGAGCAGGTCGAGCAGGCGAAGGCCCTGCGCGACGGGCTGGCCGGCCTGCTGCCCAGCAACGTGACCATGGCCGTGGTGGTGGCCCTGCTGCTGGTCACCGTCGGCGCGGTGCTGTGGCGCCGGGTGAAGATGGCGCGGGAGGGGGCGTAGGGGCCACCGGATGGGCGGGCGGCCAAGCACCCGCCCATCCGAAATCGCCTGATATGTTATTGATCTTGCTGCTGCGTGTCGCAGCGATTTTGCGGTGTATCACGGCAGCCTTTCAGCGACCCATCTATTTGATGCGCAAGGCTAATTCGCTCATCATCCAGATTTGCATGGTCTGTACGGTTCATTGAGGAACCGCCTCGGGCACGAGTCATGGTCCGGCCGATCGCCTACAGAAACGGCACTGTTCACCGACTTAACCTTTGCCGTTGCAGCGGATACACACGCATGGAGGGTTTTTCCCTGTTCCGGGCGGGGAAATGACTCGGCGCGGGCTGTATCAATTTCACCGGAACGCCTCGCATGCGCAGCATTTGGCTTGACTACGCTTGATTGCACGGGCGAGATAGATGGCGCTTTCGGGGTAGGCTTGGGGGATTAGCCATGCGGGCGAAGTGGGGTACGGCACTGCTGGTGACGGCGGCCATGATTGGCGCGGCGCAGGGTGCTGCGGCGGCTGAACGCCGGCCGCTGGGCGACCCCAATGATCTGTGGTCCTGGCGCGGCCAACACGCCGTTCAGGCTCCCGCCGTGCAGGAAGCGGCCCCCATGCAGGCGAACGCCCGGCTGACCGACGTGGTGCTGTCCGGCCGCTCCTCCGACCTGCCCCCGGACCTGCAGGTCATCCGCGTCGCCACGGCGCCGGACGCCTCGGCCCGGCCGATGCCCGATCACCAGACCAGCCAGATGATGGCCACGCCGATGCTGCCGGCGGCGGACAACCTGCCGGACGACGTCCGCTCGGGCTGGGGCTGCCTGATCGGCGGCACCGTCGGCACCGGCATCGCCATGGCGGCGAACGCCGAGAACCTGATCAACGTGATCGCCGGCGGCATCGTCGCCCCGGCCAGCCCGGCGGTGCTCGCTATCGGCCTTGCCGGCGTGGTGTTCGGCACCTTCTGCACGCTGGGGCAGGCCGTCACCCCGCTCTACGTCCACTACTTCGTGGACCAGGACGAGAACAAGCCGCCCAAGGAAGTGGCGATGTCCAATACCCGCCCGCCGGCCAACAAGGCGCCGGACGTGGTGGTCAACCTGTCCGGCCGCCGCTGACAATACTTACGTTGGGTTTTCGCTGACGCTCAACCCAACCTACGGAAACGTTTCACGTAGGTTGGGTTAAGCCGCAGGCGCAAACCCAACGGATATACAGTTACGGCGCCCGTCCGCCCGACAGCGTCATCGCCACCGCCTGCGCGCGGGTGCCGATGCCCAGCTTGTCGTACAGGTTCTTCAGGTGGAACTTCACCGTGTGGACGGAGATGCCCAGCTCCCGCGCCAGCTGCGCGTTGGTGCGGCCGCTGGCCAGCGTGTCCAGCAGGACCCGCTCGCGCGCGGTCAGCGTGTCCAGCGGGTTGTCGTTCAATGAGTGCACGTCGATGAAGGGGAACGCCATGCGCCCCGCCGCCACCGACGCGCAGACGTCCAGCAGCCGCTCCGGCGGTTCGGACTTGCTGCAGAACCCCGCCGCCCCCAGCGCCATGGCCGAGCGCACCACCGTCCCGGCGTCGATGCCCGTATAGACCACGATCCGCGGCGCGCCGGGGCGCCCCTTCAGGCGCTCCAGCACGCCGCGGCCGTTGACGAAGGGCATGTCCCAGCCGATGACGCCGACCCGGAAGGGAAAGCGCCCGCACGCCTCCAGGAAGCGTTCGCCGTCCGTCGCGGTGGCGAGCAGGTTGAACCGCTCGTCCTCCTCGAACAGCCTCACGAGCGCCCGCGTCACCAGCGGGCTCTTGTCGGCGGCCACCACGTCGATCATCGCTCACCTCGACCGGTAAAATGGGACGCGTCAGTCCGCGCGGACCGGCAGCGGCCGGCGCGGGGCGAGGCGGCGGGCCAGCAGGCCGAAGGTCAGGCCGGCGGCGTGCAGCAGCGCCGTCGCCGCCAGGAAGCCGGCGCCGTAGGCCAGACCGGAGGCGTCCACCGGCATCTCCGCACCGTGCGCAAAGCCGTGGAACAGCGCGAACCAGCCGGCCAGCGCCACGCCGACAGCGGCCGAACGGCCCCACGGCAGGACGCACAGCAGGCCCAGCACGACGACCGAGGCGGCGATCATCGGCTCGACCATGGGAACCGGCGCGCCGGCCACGCCCAGCACGGCGCCGGCCGCCATCATGGACACGAAGGCCAGCGGCACGGTGACCAGCGCCCGCCCGCCGATCAGCGCGGCGTACAGGCCGACCGTGACCATGGCCAGCAGGTGGTCGAGCCCGGTGACCGGGTGCAGGAACCCGTACGCCAGCCCGGCCGCCTCGGCGTGGCCGGTGTGGGCCAGGGCCGGCGTGGCCAGCAGGCTGAGGGCGATGGCGGCGAAGGCGGTGCGGCGGGTGGGCGTCATGGCGGTGTCTCCCCAGGATGGATGCGTGTGGTTTCGTGTATGGCTCAGTTGATGGCTCAATGGCGGCGCTGCAGATGCTCGCGGGCGATGCCGTAGCGGTCGAGCTTGGCGCGCAGCCCCATGCGGGACAGGCCCAGTTCGTCGGCCGCGCGGCTCTTGTTCCAGCGACAGCGGACCAGGGTTTCCAGGAGGATGCTGGCCTCCAGCCGTTCGATGCGCGCCTTCAGCGGCCCGCCCAGCGCCAGCGCCTCCACGTCGATGGCCGACGCCGCCGCCCCCGCGGCACCGGCCGGCGCCGCGGGTGCCGCCTTGGCCGCGGCGGCGCCGCGCAGCACGTGCGGCGACAGCAGCTCGGCCCCCAGCCGTTCGCCCGGCGCCAGGATCAGCATGCGGGTGACCTCGTTCTGCAGCTCGCGCACGTTGCCGGGCCAGTCGTGCGCCTCCAGGCAGGCCAGCGCCTCCTCGGTGAAGCCGGTGGCGGGCTTGCGGTGGGCGGCGGACAGCCGTTCCAGAATGTGCTGGGCCAGCACGCGCACGTCGCCGCGCCGGTCGCGCAGCGGCGGCATGGTCAGGCTGAAGGTGCACAGGCGGTAGTACAGGTCCTCGCGGAAGCGGCCGGCGCGCACGTCGGCCACCAGGTCGCGGTGGGTGGCGGCGATGACGCGCACGTCCACCGTCCGCGCCTCGTTGGAACCCACCGGGCGGATCTCGCCTTCCTGGAGGAAGCGCAGCAGCTTCACCTGGAAGGCGGGGGAGATGTCGCCGATCTCGTCCAGAAACACGGTGCCGCCGTCCGCCTGCTCCAGCAGGCCCACGCGGTGGGCGTGCGCGCCGGTGAAGGCGCCCTTGCGGTGGCCGAACAGCTCCGATTCCAGGAGCTGGTCGGGGATGGCGCCGCAGTTCTCGGCGAAGAAGGGGCGGTCGCCGCGCGGGCTGCCGTAATGGATGGCGCGCGCCAGCAGCTCCTTGCCCGTGCCCGTCTCGCCCAGCACCAGCACCGGCACGTTGTAGGCGGCGACCTGCGAGGCGACGGTGCACACGGCGTCCACCGGGCTGTCCTCGCCGCGGATCAGGCCGTCGAAATGGTACTGCCGGCGCACGCGCTCGCGCTGGGCGTCCAGGCGCTTCTCGGCCACCGGGCCGGTCAGCTTCAGCTCCATGGACAGGCGGTCGTAGTCGCGCTGCAGCTGGAACAGGCGGCACCCGTTGCGCGCAGTCAGCAGCAGATGGTCGGGGTGCCAGGGCTTGGTGATGAACTGGTGGATGCCGGCGTCGTTGACGGCGCGGATGATGTCGTCGGGTTCGGTGTAGCCGGTGATGACGATGCGGATGATGTCCGGCCAGCGCTCGCGCACGCGGGACAGGAACTCCACGCCGCTCATCTCCGGCATGCGCTGGTCGGAGAAGACCACCTGGATCCACTCGTTCTCCAGGATGCGCAGCCCCTCCTCGGCGGACAGCGCGGTGTGGACGTCGAACTCCTCGTCCAGCAGGCGGGCGATCACCTGCACGGACAGCGGCTCGTCGTCGACGACCAGGATGGCGGGGCGGGCGGCGGGGGCCATGACGCTAGGCCCCGGCCGGGGCGGCCATAGCGGCGCTCAGCCCGTCGGCGTAGGCGCGGGCCTCGGCGGCGAGGCCGGCCAGCCAGCCGTTGCGTTCGTCCATCAGCCAGGCCAGCCAGTCCTCCATCCCCTCGCCGGTGCGGGCGGAGACGTTCAGGACGGCGGCCTTCGGGTTGACGCGCGCCACGGCGGCGCGCAGCGCGTCCAGGTCGACGCCCAGGAAGGGGGCGGCGTCCACCTTGTTGACCAGCACGAGGTCGGCGGAGGCGAACATGTCCGGATACTTCACCGGCTTGTCCTCCCCCTCCGTCACCGACAGCAGGACGACGCGCTTCGCCTCCCCCAGGTCGAAGGCGGCGGGGCAGACGAGGTTGCCGACGTTCTCGATGAACAGCAGCCCGCGCTCCGGCACCGCCAGGGTCTCCACGGCGTGGCCGATCATGTGGGCGTCCAGGTGGCAGCCCTTGCCGGTGTTGATCTGCACGGCCGGCGCACCCGTCGCACGGATGCGGTCGGCGTCCAGCGAGGTCTGCTGGTCCCCCTCGATCACCGCCGCCGGCATCCAGCCGGCCAGCCGCTGCAGCGTGGCGACCAGCAGCGTCGTCTTGCCGGCGCCGGGGCTGGACAGCAGGTTCAGCGCGAAGACACCGCGCCGCTGGAAGCCGCGGCGGTTCTCGGCGGCGTAGGCGTCGTTCTTGGCGAGGATGCCTTGCTCGATGGCGACCATGCGCGTCTGCGACAGTCCCGGCGCGTGCGCCCGTGCCGGCCCGGCGCCGTAGTCGTGGTGGTGGCCGTGGTGGTGGCCGTGATCATGATCGTGCCCATGGTCATGCCCATGATGATGATCATGATCGTGTCCATGATCGTGGCCGTGGTGATGCCCTTCACCGTCCACCGTCGCGCCGGAGCAGCCGCACACCACGCACATCACTCGACCTCCAGGTCCTTGATCGTCATCTCGGTGCCGCCGTTCGCCTGCATCCGCGCCCCGCCGCAGCGCGGGCAGGGGGCGTGGCGCTCGGCGATCTCCACCGTCTCATTGCAGTCGAAGCACCACGCCGTGCCGGGGCGGTCGATCACCACCAGTTCCGCCCCCTCGGCCAGCGAGCCGCGCATCACCACGTCGAAGCCGAAGCGCAGCGCCTGCACCTCCACCCCGGCGAAGCGGCCGATCTCCAGCCGCACGCGGCGGACCTTGGCGAAGCCGTTGGTCTGCGCCGCCTCCTCCATCGCCGTCAGCAGGCTTTCGCACAGGGACATCTCGTGCATGCGCTCACGCCTCCATCCGGCCGGCGGCGCGCGCCTCTTGCAGATGCGCGGGCAGTTCCGGCTCGCGCCCGATCAGGTCGGCGAAGGCGGATTCGTCCAGGCGCCCGTCCATGGCGGCGCTCAGCGCCACCAGCGCCTCGCGGATCAGGCGGGCCTCCTCGGCGTCCAGCTTGTGGCGCGCGGCACCCAGGAAGACCAGGACCCAGTCGCCGGGGGCGGCGTCCTGCACCAGGGCGATGTCGACCGTGTGGACCTGGCCGTCGGCGCTGCACGCGGCGGTGAAGCCGTCCACCCGTTCGACCAGCATGGGGATGCCGATGCACATCCGATCCTCCCGGTGGCGCGCCGCGCCGTTCGTTGCCCTGCGGTCTGCCGCCGCGCCACCCTTCAATATCAATTTGCGTGCCAAACCAAGTGGAACGCCAAGCCCTTGGGAAAGCACGGATTTTATGACAGGCGGGTGACGGCTCCGGGCTGTAGTGGCAACCAATCAGCCAGAATTGCGGCCATCCGGCAAGCAAGTTTCCAGCACCGCAAAGACCGCAAACGAAAAAGCCCGGCGCGGTCCGTTGGGAGGACAGCGCCGGGCCTTGCAGAGGACGTTGGGCAGAGGACGTTGGGTTTTCGCTGGCGCTCAACCCAACCTACGATTGTTTCTTGTGATCGCTTACGACGGCGTCCATTCCTCGGTGCCGGCTTCCTCGGGGTCGTCGTCCACCATCCACGGGCCGGACAGCGTGCCGTCGGCGCCGACGACCAGCTCGCCGCGCGTCACCTCGCCGTCCGACTTGGACTCGACCACCAGCCGGTTGCCCGACAGCGTGCCGGTGCCGCGGAACGTCTCGCCGTCGATGGACCAGACGATGCGGTAGCGGTTGCCCTCGCGCGTCAGCGCCACCGTGCCCCGATAGGCGCTGCCGTCGGGGTTGGTGCCGCGGACGCGGTAGCGCGAGGCCAGCGACTGCACCTCCACCATGCCCGACCCGGCCGCGACGGACGGCGCGCGCGGGGTGTTGGCGGGGGCGCGGGCGGCGTTGACCGGCACGCCGTTGACCAGCGCCGGGCCGACCGGCGTGTACGGCGGGGCCGGCGGCTTCAGCTGGTCGCAGCCCGACACGCAGATCCGCTGCGCCGTCACCTGCCCGCCGCAGCCGGCGTAGCAGTCGTTGTAGACGCTCTTGCACTCGTACTCGCGGCTGCCGCACTGGTAGGAGTTGTCGAAGGAGGAGATCGACCGGCTGGGCTTCTCGCCGCGCTTCAGGGTGCGCAGGTAGGCGCGGTATTCGATCTCCGCGCGGCGCATGGCGTCGGCCTTGCAGCTCTGGTAGGCCACCTGCTGGGACGACTGGCAGTACATCCGGCTCTGCTCGCACTGCTGGACGCAGGCCATGCCGGAGCTGGTGGAGGGCGGGCGATAGCTGTACCGCGTCTCGATCGACGGGCCGCAGGCGGCGGTGATCAGGGCCAGCAGCCCCGTCAGCAGAAGGGTGCGCACACGATTCATGGTCTTACGGCTTTCCACAACGCCCTACGCAAGGGGACCCCACGGACGAAAGGCGGAAGCCCGCCAAAGGCCCCGCCCCACGCTTGACTTCGGCAAGACGACCGGACGTCAGTCCCAGGTAAAGCCTTCGTCCTTCATGTAGATGTTGTGGACCTTGCACCAGTCGACCGAGAACTTCTCGGCCTCGTAGCCGACCCAGCTGACGCGGAACGGCACCACGCAGGTGCCGTCGTCGCTGCCCCAGTCCATCTCGGCGGTCTCACCCGGCTTCAGGGTGAAGTTGATCCAGTTGTTGCTCCACTTCCCGTTCTCGTAGGTGCGGAAGCCGTTGATCACGTACTGTGACGACTTGTTGTGCAGGTTGAACTTGTACGTGTCGCCGGCCATGGCCGGAACGGCGCCAACGACGGCCGCGCCCGCAACGGCAAGCGCCAGAAACAGCTTTCGCATACGGAAGCCCCCAATGGTTGCGTTCTTTCGCACACAAATCCCCACGCAAAAGAACGATTACGTATTATTTAGCACCGCCCCCGTTTACAGGAAACGGGAAAATAATTACTGCTTTGAAACACAAGGAACGCGCCGCCACTCAACGCTTTCTTAATGAAGAATGGTACACTGCCGGGTGACGCCGCCCTCCGCACGGGCGGCAAACGGAGCGGAAAGCCGGGGCATGGGCAAACGGGCGCGTTGGGTATGGCCGCTGCTGGCGGCGGTCGGGCTGCTCATGCCACAGGCGGCGCCCGGCGTCGTCATCCTGGACAGCACGTGGCGCGAGGAAGGCGGCGGGCGCGGGCGCGAGACCGCCGGCTTCGGCGCGCACATACGGCTGGCGCACGAGCCGCAATTCCGCTCCCTGGTGTCGCTGTCCTACGACGACGGTGAAACCTGGGGCAGCGGCAGCGGCACCTGGATCGGCAACGACGACTCCTACGGCTACGTCCTCACCTCCGCCCACGTCATGGACGACACGGCCGCCAGGGAGGTCGTGGTCCGCACCGACGGCGGCACCATCCTGCGCGGCGTGCGCGCCTGGAAGCACCCGGGCTACAAGCCGGAGGGGGACTACACCGGCGTCGACGTCGCCATCCTCCGCCTCGCCCGCCCGGTCACCGACGCCGGCCCGCCGCCCGCCCTCTATTCCGGATCCGCCGAGAAGGGCCGGACCATCACCTTCATGGGCTTCGGCACGCGCGGCATCGGCTCGGTCGGCGAGAACGAGCGCTTCAACAGCGGCACCGACAAGGCCGCCGCCCAGGGCTTCGTGGAGGAGGCGGTGCCGCTGCGCCGCCTGTCGGCCAAGGTGGAGGACCCCGGAAACTATCTGACCGTGTTCCTGCCGCGCGAGGACGGCGGCGTCGAGAACCCGCTGGGCGGCCCGCGCCGGCCGGTGTCGCGTCTGGCCGGGCTGCTCGGCTCCGGCGACAGCGGCGGTTCGGCCTGGATGCCGCTGGGCGGCGGCTGGGTCGTCGTCGGCATCAACACCTCGGGCGACGGGGAGGCGCAGTACGGCGACAACTCGTGGTTCGTGCGCGTGTCGGGGGTGCGGCCGTGGATCAGCTCGGTCTTCCCCGGCGCCCGCTTCGTCGGTGACGGCGACGCCGCCACCCTGGTGGCCGCCGCCCCCGCCGCGGCGCCGGCCCCCGTTCCGGCCTATATGCCGCCCCCCGCCGCGCCGCCCCCCGCCCCACTGCCCGGCGACGTGGGCGGGTGCCGCCCGCGCGAGCGGCTGTTCGCCTTCTCGGACGAGGCGTGGTACCCGGCGACGGTGCGCGGTGCGGGCAAGGCGCCGGGGGCCTGCCTCGTCCGCTTCGACGGCTACGGCGCCGACGAGGACGAGGTGGTGGCCGCCAGCCGCATGCTGCCGTGGAGCGCCGATGGGCCGGGCACTCCGCTCGCCGCCTGCCAGCCGGGGCTGGAGGTGGTGGCCGAAACGGACGGCGTCTGGTACCCGGCCAAGATCACGCGCGGCGGCGCCAAGGGCTGCACCGTCCACTACGACGATGAAGAGGAAGAGGACGAGACCCTCCCACTGCGCCGCCTGCGCGTCCTGCGCTGAACCGGGGCGCGGAGCGAGGAAAAGATAGAGGACACGGATGCACACGGATGCCCGCGGGGCGGGCGCACGGATGCACAGGCATGGCTTGAAATCCGTGTGTATCCGTGTCCCCCATCCGTGTGCATCCGTGTCTCAAAACCCCATCCCCCGCACCCCTGCCCCGCTGAACCGGACAGTGGCGCGGCTCCGCCCGATCCGGCACTCTGGCGCCCCCCGATGCACAGGAGCGCCGCCATGACCGACAGCCCGCACCCGCACGCGCACCTCCGCCCGGAAACCGTCGCGGCCGGCGCGCTGGGCCACGAGGACGCGGCGACGGGGGCCGTCATCCCGCCCATCCACCCGGCCACCACCTACATCCGCGATCCCGACAACGCCTACAGCCGCGGCCGGGTCTACGCCCGCGCCGACAACCCCACCTTCGACACCGCCGCGCAGACGCTGAGCGTGCTGGAGGGCGGGGCGGACACGCTGCTGTTCGCGTCGGGCATGGCGGCGGCCACGGCGGTGTTCCAGGCGCTGGACCCCGGCGACCACGTGGTGGTGCCCACCGTGATGTACTGGGCGCTGCGCAACTGGCTGCACGGCTTCGCCACCCGCTGGGGCGTGCGGGTGCAGGGGGTGGACACGTCGGACCTGGACGCGCTGCGCGCCGCCGTGCGGCCGGGCGAGACGCGGCTGGTGTGGGTGGAGACGCCGGCCAACCCGCTGTGGACCGTCACCGACATCGCCGCCGCGGCGCAGATCGCGCACGCCGCAGGAGCCCGGCTGGCGGTGGATTCCACCGTCGCCACGCCGGTGCACACCCGGCCGCTGGAGCTGGGGGCGGACGTCGTCATGCACTCCGCCTCCAAATACCTGAACGGCCATTCCGACGTCATCGCCGGCACGCTGACCACGGCACGCAAGGACGAGGCGTGGGCGCGCATCAAGGCGGTGCAGACGCAGGTCGGCGGCATCATCGGCCCGTTCGAGGCATGGCTGCTCCAGCGCGGCCTGCGCACCCTGTTCGCCCGCGTGCGCTGGCAGAGCGCCTCGGCCCAAACCCTGGCCGAGCGGCTGGCGGCCCACCCGAATGTCGCGGAGGTGCTGTACCCCGGCCTCCCCGGCTTTGCTGGCCACGCGGTGGCGGCCCGGCAGATGCGGGACGGCTTCGGCGGCATGCTGTCCATCCGCGTGCGCGCCGGCACGCAGGCCGCCATCGCCACCGCCGCCAACGTGCGGGTGTGGCGGCGCGCCACCTCGCTGGGCGGTGTCGAAAGCCTGATCGAGCACCGCGCCAGCGTCGAGGGGCCGACGTCCCCCGTGCCGGGCGACCTGCTGCGCCTGTCGGTGGGGCTGGAGGCGCCCGACGACCTGTACGACGATCTGGCGGCGGCCCTGGCCGGATAAGGTGACGCGGTTTGTGGCGCGGCTCACAGCGGCGGTTCCGGGGTGCGGGTAGGGTCTGTCCATCGACAACGCGCCGGACCGACACGGCCCCGGCCCCACCCAGACCCGAAAGGAACCGCCACCATGATCCGCCACACCCTGCTCGCCGCCGCCGCCGTCCTGTGCCTGTCCGCCCCCGCCCTGGCGCAGAACGTGGTCTCCGCCAACAACACCGCCGCCGGCATCGGCAACGTCGCCGTCCAGCAGGC
>Ga0196970_1000301_pt1 | contig 67175 bp, 59 predicted proteins | sample S1v_513CmetaG_FD_148672 | JGI IMG/M metagenome (GOLD analysis project Ga0196970, IMG submission 148672) | Soil microbial communities from Anza Borrego desert, Southern California, United States - S1+v_5-13C | ecosystem: Environmental > Terrestrial > Soil > Desert | place: USA: California...
CGGTCGCCAACCTGGCTGGACGCAGCGTCGGCGTCGCGGCCAAACTCGACAAGGCCCTGCTGCCGCCGTCGCGTGGGGTAGTCAGCGCCTGGGAAAAGTGATCCGAAGCGGACTGGCGAGCGCGCTCATGCACATCGAACGTACCCACCACATTGATGCCAGCGAGCCAGACGAAGATGGCATGCATGAGTACTACTACGAGTACGACATGTACCGCTTCACTGACGGTGCACTATGCCTTGTCGCGCGCAGCTACTCGGATGAGCCGGATGAGGCGCATTTTCTCTGCTTCGAGGTGGACGGGCATCGTCGCACCATGACAGATCGCGATCTGACCAATCCGCTGCTGCGCGCGGCCCAGACCCATCTGCATGCTCTTGGCAAAGTGCGCTTGCATTGGCTCAGTGGCAGGGGCATGGGTTATGAGGCCATGCCGCCCTCTGGCAGTTGATCCAGCGGGCAGGGGCGCCCTCGGCTGAAAGATCAACGCCCGTGATGGCCCCCACCCCCCGAAGGTGCGAAAATCGCCCCCTTGCGGCACGCTCCCCGGGGCAATCCAGGCCGCCGCACCACCGAGACCCGTGTGAAGACTCCCCCCAGTTTGCAGGCGCTGATTGATGATGGCGCCATTGATGAAGTGCTGCGCCCGCTCAAGAGCGGCAAGGAAGCGGCCGTGTACGTCGTGCGCAGCGGCGACGATGTGCGTTGCGCGAAGGTCTACAAGGACATGGCGCAGCGCAGCTTCCAGCAGCGCGTGCAGTACCAGGAAGGGCGCAAGGTGCGCGGCAGCCGCGAAGCACGTGCGGTCGGCAAGGCCAGCAAGTACGGCCGCAAGCAGCAGGAAGCGGCGTGGAAGAACACCGAGGTCGAGGCGCTGTATCAGCTGCGCGCCGCCGGCGTGCGTGTACCCGAGCCGTACGGCTATTTTCACGGCGTGCTGGTGATGGAACTGGTGACGGACGCGGACGGCTTTGCCGCGCCGCGCCTGGGCGAGATCGAGCTGAGCGCAGAACAGGCGCGCGCTTTTCACCAGACGCTGGTGCGCCAGGTCGTGTTGATGCTCTGCTGCGGAATGATCCATGGCGACCTGTCCGCATACAACGTGCTGGTCGGGCCGGATGGCCCGATCGTGATCGACTTTCCCCAGGTGGTGAGCGCCACGGGCAACAATGCCGCGCGCGCGATGCTGCTGCGTGACGTCAACAACCTCACCGCCAGCCTCGGCCGCTGGGCGCCGGAACTGCTGGACACCTGGTATGGCGAGGAGATGTGGGCGCTGTTCCAGGCCGGCGCGCTGCAGCCGGACAGCGTGCTGACGGGCCACTTTGAAGCCGACAAATCCGACATCGACCTCGATAGCGTGCGCCAGATGATCAACGACGCGCGCGAAGAAGCCCTGATTCGCCAGCAAGGCCGCGAAGCGGCGGCAAACGACGATTGATCGCGCCGCGGCGAGCGGCGGCCCCGGCGACGGTGTGAATCAGAACGTCTCGCCCGGCGGCAGATAGCGCCACGCGCCGGCAGGCATCGCCCCATCCGTGCCCTTGCCCAGCGGCACCCGGCCAATGCGCAGGCGGCGGATCGACACGACCTGCAGGCCGACCCGCGCACACATGGCGCGCAGCTGGCCGTCCCGCACGCCCTTGATCGCGAAACGCAGGCGGGTTTCGTTCTGCCAGCTGACCTTGCAGGGCAGGACGCGGCCATCCACCTCGACGCCTTCGGCCAGCCGATGCAGTCCATAAGGCGCCAGCTCACCGCTGACTTCGACCACGTATTCGTGCTCGATGAAGTCGGCGTCCTCGCTCAGGCGACGCGAAATGCGCCGGTCCTGGGTGAGCACGATCAAGCCGCTGGCATCGGTGTCCAGCGGCACCAGTGGGATAAGCCGGTGGAAGTGACGCTGCAGTGGTCGCACCCCGGAGGCATCGTCGGCCCATTGCGTTGCCGGCGTGACCAGCGCGGCCGCCGGCTTCGGCCCCTCGATCGCATCGAAACCAACGGGCTTGTGCAACAGGATCGTCGCCGGCTCCACCGCCTCCAGGCGCGCGTCCGCATCGATCTCCACGCGTTCGTCGGTCACCCGGTGCTGCGGCGCCTCCACGACATCTCCATCCACCGACACCCAGCCGTTGCGCACGTACTGCTCGGCATCCGCGCGCGAAACCCCGAGCAGCTCGGCGACACGTTTGGCAAGGCGGACGGAAATGGTCATGAGCAGAACCGGAAAGCGGGGTGCGCAGTGTAGCGGCCCAACGGGCGCGCGTGCCGCAACGCAGGCCGCCAGGACCGAACGCCGCGTTGCCGCGACTACCCCACCTCCAACCCGGGGAACCGCACGATGAACTGACTCCCTTTCCCCGGGCCTTCGCTGCGCGCCTGCACGCTGCCGCCGTGCAGCTCCACGATCTTCTTGACCAACGCCAGGCCCAGGCCCAGGCCGAGCTTGGAGCCGGTCAGGCGCGGCAGGGTGAACAGTCCGAACAGCCGTTCCAGGCGCTCGGGTTCGATGCCCACGCCCTCGTCGACGACGCGCACGATCACCTCGCTGGCCTCGAACGTGGCCACCACCCAGATCCGCCCGGGCTCCGGTGTGTAGCGCAGTGCGTTGGCAACCAGATTGACGAAGACCTGCTGCATGCGCATGCGGTCCACGTGCATGTCCACCTCGTCTGATGGCACCAGTATGCTGACGGTGCGGCCTTCCTGCTGCAGCTGCCGCTGCGCGATGGCGGTCGAGCTTTCCAGCAGTTCGCGCACGTTGCAGCGGGAGCGTTCGACGCTGAATCCGTCCGAGGCCACCTTGCTGTGCTGCATCAGGTCCTCGATCAGGCGCGCGGCCAGCGCCACGTTGTTGTTGATCGCCTCCAACTGAGGTGTGGCGTGGCTCTCCTCGCGCAGCCGGTTTTGCAGGACGTTGGCCGCCAGGCCGATGGCCGAAAGCGGGTTGCGCAGTTCGTGGGCGAGCAAGGCGGTGGCCGCAGTCAGATCCTCCCGCGTCTGCGCGGAAGAGCGGCCGCGCTCGCGATCACGCTCCAGCTGCATTTTCACTTCGGTCAGGTCGCGGAACACTTCAGGAACGCACAGCCTTGTACCTCGCAGCCGAGATACACCGTGACGCCGGACGCCCAGAAGCGTGAGCGGTCAGCGCGCACCATCCAGCGATCATCTGAAGCCGTTCCCCGCTGTAGCGCTTCTTCCCGCTCATGCTCGGGAATACCCCTGGCGATGTCCCGGCGCAAAAAGAACCGCGACATGTTCGTACCCACCAGCGACCCCGGTGAAGCGTTAAGAATGATCTCCGCACCGGGATTGGCCCAGGTCACCTCGCCATGCTCATCCAGCGCCATCACTGCATGCTCGCCCGAGCGCAATGCGAACTTCCACAGCATGTCCTGGATGGTTCTTTCACTCAGCGCCGGGGGCAGGCCATCCATCGCAACACTCCGCAAAGCACCAGTGTGCGCGCACTTGGCCGGGGCGATGTGAAGTGCGGGCACCCTGGCTCGGAGCGACCACGCGCACTCACTTCGCGCGGACGACGTACTCCCGGTCCTGCACGCCTGGCGGAAACGGCCGTATCCGCAGCTTGCCGTAGCGGCACACATCGACGTCCTCGTAGCGCAGGGCACGGCCGTCGGCAAAGTCGAAGCGCAGATCGTAGCGGCAGGCCTCGCCGCGCAGGGCGATGGTCTGGCTGTCGCCGCCACCGCGCAATGCGCCGTCGAGCGAGACCGGCGCATAGTTCACCTGACCATGCGCGGCCACCTGCAATGACACAACACTGTTGTGCGCGTGGTTGACCAGGTCCAGGTAGCGCGGTGCTCCTTGTGCCAGGGCGGGGAGGGTAACGACGGTGGACAGCAACATCGGGAGCAGGGCGGACAGGCGCATGTCGGAATCTCCTTTCGATGGGCGGCCACGCGGCGCGTGGCCTGCGCAGATCAGGCCTGCGCACGGCATCCGGGGGAAAGGGATCGGGGACGAATCGTGCGGGCGGCGGGACGAAACGTAGCGATTGCGGCCCGGCTTCCACCCGGCGGGCCGACATGCTTACGATGCGCCATCGCACACGGAGCGCCGCCATGAAGATCCGGCTGGGTCATATCGAGATCGACCTGCTGCGCTATATCGCCGTGTGGACGCTGGTCGTGCTGGGCTTCGCGTTCCAGGGCTTCATGCACGACGCAATGCTGCAGGACTATCTGTGGGCACCCACCGACTATCTGCGCTGGTCGGCGATCCAGTGGTACACCTGGGCATTGATGGCGCCGCTGGTGTTCCGCCTGGGCGAGCGCTATCCGCTGCCGCGCCCATTCCGGCTGCGCTCGCTGTGGCGCCACCTCGTGCTGGCGTTCCTGGTCACGCTGCTGGCCGTGCTGATTGGCGTGCTGCTGTCGGCCGGCGACTTCGGCGAGCAGCTCGCGCAGTTCCTGGGTCGCCACTATGCGGTCGGCATGCTCACCTACTTCGGCCTGCTGTCCTTGCAGCAGGCCCTGCATTACCGCGACGAAACCCTGCGCCAGGAGCGCGAGGCCGCGCGCCTGGCGACCGAGCTGGCGCAGTCGCGGTTGCAGGTGCTCAAGACCCAGCTGCAGCCGCATTTCCTGTTCAACACGCTGCATGCCATCGTGACCTTGCTCGATGAGGACAAGCGTTCGGCCGAGGACATGCTGCTGCGGCTCAGCGAACTGCTGCGCGCCTTCCTGGAAGAATACGACGGCCAGGAAATCACCGTGCGCCGCGAGCTGGCGCTGCTCGACCTGTACTTGGGCATACAGCGCCGCCGCTATGGGGAACGCCTGGACATGCGCCTGTACGTGGCCCCGGAGACGCTCGACTGCGCCGTGCCCAGCCTGATCCTGCAGCCGCTGGTGGAGAATGCAATCCGCCACGGCATCGGGCGCCACGCGGGCGGAGATTGCGTGGAGATCGAGGTGTCGCGCGACCAGGGCCTGCTGCGCATCGAAGTGCGCAACCGCAACAGCGTGCTTGCCGAAGGGACCGAAGCAACGCCGAGCGAGCCACGTGCCGACGGCCACGGCATCGGCCTGGCCAATACCCGGTTGCGCCTGCGCGAGCTCTACGGCGAAGAGGCGGGTCTGCGCCTGGATATCACCTGGCCGCGCGGCGTCGCCTGCCGGCTGTGGTTGCCGGCGCATGAGCTGGAGGAGATGGACGACGCGCCGGAGCATGTGCCGGCATGACCCTGTCCGTGCTTATCGTCGATGACGAACCGATCGCGCGCCACGCCATCGCCCGGCTGCTGCGCGAGGAGAAAGACATCGAGATCGTGGGCGAGTGCGGCGACGGCGCCTCGGCCACCGCCGCGATTCGTGCGCAATCCCCGGACCTGGTGTTCCTGGATATCCAGATGCCCGAGCGCTCCGGGCTGGAGGTGGCTACCGAACTCGGCCCGCAGTTGCCGGCCACGGTCTTTGTTACCGCCTACGAGCAATATGCCGTGCGCGCCTTCGAGGCGAACGCGCTGGATTACCTGGTCAAGCCTTTCAGTCGCGAGCGCTTTGCGCAGACCCTGCAGCGCGCACGCGAGCGCCTGGCACGTTCGGACTACGACCCGCGCCGCGTCGCCGAGGCGCTGGAGTCATTGCGTCGCCGCGAGGACTATCTGGCGCGCATCCCCGTCCGAATAGACGAGCGGGTGGTGCTGGTGCCGGTGGAAGACATCGTGTGGATTCGCGCCAACCGCAACACCGTGCAACTGCACCTGCAGGGCGCCACGCATGAGCTTCGGCAGACCATGTCGGCGCTGGCCGCACGCCTGGACCCGCGCCAGTTCGCTCGCGTGCATCGCTCCGCCATTGTCAACGTGCGCCGGGTGAAGGAAATCCATCCCTGGTTCAACGGCTATCACGTGCTCACCCTGGATACCGGGCAGCAGCTGCGCATGAGCCGCTACCAGCACGAGTTGTTCCTGAGTCTGGTGACCACCGGCCGCGGCGCGTAGCGCATGGTCGGCTGTGCTCCGCGTTCGCAGACACGCCGTGCACGCGTCGAACGCAAGGCCTTCATTGCCGTGGTCGCACACTGCGGCCATACCCGCAATGGATACAACGATGACCACTCCCCGCACCCCGATGGAACGCGCCAAGCACCCCGGCGTCTCGCCCTGGCGCGCCTGGGCCGGCAGCACGTTGCAGATGCGTGCCGACACGACCCGGCATCAGCGCGTGGTACCCATGCACTCGCGTCCGGTACGCTGAGGGCAGGTCCGACCCGCGCCGCTTCGCTTTCACCGGGGCGCACGGGTTTTGCAGTAGGCTTCGGGGCGTCGCCCGGAATTCAGGGCGATCCTGATTCTTGGGAGCCACCATGAGCAAGCTTCGGGTCGTTGGCATCACGCTGCTGTTTTCGCTTGCCGGCGGCGTCCACGCGCAGGACGTGACCTGCGAATCGCAAGGAATGAAGCAGGCCGAATGCGACATGGACACGCGCGGGGATGTGCGCTTGGTCCGGCAGTTGAGCGACACGCGCTGCGAGCAGGGCGAGAATTGGGGCCTGTACAAACACTCGGTCTGGGTCAAGGACGGCTGCCGAGCCGTCTTCCGCAATTTCTCCGCGGCTCCTGCCATGGTTGGCGGCGAAGATGCGGCGCTGCGTGCCTGTGATGCGCGTGCCAACGCACAGGGCAAGGTGGTCACCCGGGTGCCCGTCAACGCGCAGACCACCGAACTCATCATCGATTACCCGGACGGCCGCCGGCTGTGCATGGTGCGCAATGACGGGCTGGTGGAGTCGCTGACTCCGCTGCGCAAGCGCTGAGCCAGCGCAGCATTAGCCGGGCAGTCAAGCCTTCAGCGCACCATCGGTCGGGTCGCTGGCCGCATAGGTGGGATTGTGGATTTCCGCGTCATGCGGATGGCGCAGCGCGTCGCGGACTTCCTTTGGCAACCGCTGCACGTCTAGCACGACCTTGCCGAAATGGACATCCTTCGCCGCATCGAACGGCAGGACGAAGTCGCCGCCGTTCTGGATATTGACCACGAACTCGCTGGCACCGCGACGCACTTCGCGCACCGCGCCCACGCCTACCTCGCCGTCGGTGACGAACACCATCTGGCCCACTTCGATCTGTTCGGACATTGCGTCACCTCTCAGGGGAAGCCCGCATGGCGCGGCATTGCGATGCAATGCCCAACGCCATGGGGTAGAGGCATCATGCAGCCTCGGGCTGTCCATGCCTGGTGAACAGCCGTCAAGTGCGATCACTCAGGGCTTGCGCGGGTCCTGCTGCTTGCGGTTCTGCTCCTGGCGAATCTGCTCCTCGTTGCGCTGCTGTTGCTGCTGGTTGCCCTGCTTCTCGGGGCGCTGGCTGCCTTGCTGCTGGTCGTGATTGTTGTTCATGCGTGGTCTCCGTTGCGTCGGTTGAAGCGCGGCTCCCACTGCCCTTGCCGCGTTCGATCGCAAACTGTCACCGTGACCGTCATTGCGGCGTCTGACGCAGGTCGAGGCGGTGTGAGGATGCATGGGGTTGCCGCGGCACAAGCGCGTGGTACCAGGTTGCGGCAAAGGCCGCGATCAGCAACATCTCCGCGATATCGCCGCCGTAGTACATCCATTGCGCGGCTGCTTGCACTTCCTGCAGCGGGCGGCCCGTACCCTGCGGCCAGCCGTGCACGTACATCCACTTTGCCAGCGTGCCATGCAGGCCGATGCCGATGAATAGCACCCACCCCCGCAGCCACAGCGACGGCCGCGCCGGCGCCGGGTCAGGCCCGGCGATCGCCCAGGCGAACAGGTAGCCGGCGGCGACAAAGTGGTAATGCACCAGCGCATGCAGCCAGGGCGACTGCGTGGATGCCACGAACAGTGGCGTGGCATACAGCACGAACATGCCGCCGATGTTCAGCACCAGCGCGCTGAAGGGGTGCGTCAGCACGCGCGCGGGGCTGCTGTGCAGCAGCCGCACGATGGCGCGCCCGGCGCGTGGCGGCACACTTGCGAGCAGCAGCGTGACCGGCGCACCCAGGACCAGCAGCAGCGGCGCGAACATGCCGAGCAGCAGATGCTGCGCCATGTGCCCGCGCAGGTCGGCATGGGCCCAGCTGACGACGGGCGCGGAGAACCCCAGCAGCAACAACGCGCCGCCGCCGATGAAGCTTGCACACTGCCAGCGGCGCCATCCCGGACGCTGGCAGGCCGCCATGGCATACAGCGCGATGACGGCGACCACCAGCAACCACACCGCCCACAAGCCCAGGGAAGCTCCCTCGGCATGCGCATGGTGCGCGCTCATGCCGAAGGCCCGGGCTCGCGTGAGCGCCGCACCAGCAGCAGGCCAACGACGAGGAGCAGCGCACCGCCCAGCACCCAGGTCAGGTCGTAGACGAACAGGTTGTCCACGCCATAGCGGATCTGGTGGACGCGCAACAGCTTGTGGTCGACCAGGCCATCGAACATCTGGAAGGCGCCCGCGCCGATGAGCAGCCCGCCCCAGGCCGCCCAGCGGTCCACGCGGCCGTGGCGGCGCGCGGCGGCCAGCAGGAAGAAGCCGGCGACCAGGGCGAACAGTTCGGCGGCATGCAGCAGGCCATCGGCGAACAGGCCGACCGTGGGCGTGGCGCGGTCGTAGAAGTGGTGCCAGGCCAGTAGCTGGTGGAAGACGATTTCGTCCACGCCCGCCATCAGCCCTGCGCCGATCACGGCAGTCGCACGGATGACCCGGCGGTGCTGGGGGTGCATGGCCGTCCTCCGGAAACAGGTCGTCGAGTGTGAGTCGTGGCGAGTGAAAAACATGTGCGTGCGGCGGCCCTCCCAGCGCAACGGCCAGGGTGCTAGAGTCCGCCCCACACTTGCAGGGGGACCGATGGAAGCCGCGCCGCAGACCGAACACGCCGCCACCGCCGCCAAGCTGCGGCTCTACGAAGCGGTGCTGCAGGCCACGCCTGACCTGGTCTATGTTTTCGACCGCCAGCATCGTTTCATCTACGCCAATAAGGCACTGCTGGCGATGTGGGGTCGCACCTGGGACGAGGCGATCTACAAGACCTGCCTGGAGCTGGGTTACGAACCGTGGCACGCGGCGATGCACGACGCGGAAATCGAGCGGGTGATCGAGACGCGGCAGTCGGTGCGCGGCGAGGTGCCGTTCCCGCACACGACCAAGGGCGTGCGCGTCTACGATTACATTTTCACGCCGGTCTTCTCGCCCGATGGCGAGGTCGAGGCCATTGCCGGCAGCACGCGCGATGTCACCGAGCGCAAGCAGCACGAGCAGCACATGCAGTTGCTCATCAACGAGCTCAACCACCGGGTGAAGAACACCCTGGCGATGGTGCAGGCGATGATGTTGCAGACGCTGCGCAGCAGCGCGGACCTGGAATCGGCGCAGGAGAAGATCGAAGCGCGGCTGATGGCGCTGTCGGATGCGCACAACATCCTGACCCGGGAGAACTGGCAGGGGGCGGAGCTGGCGGAGATCGCGCGGGTCTGCGCGGCGCCGCACCAGCAGTACGAGGGCGAACGTTTCGACATCGAGGGTCCGTCTTTCCGGCTGGACCCGCGGCGCGCCGTGGCGATGTCGATGGCGCTGCATGAGTTGTGCACCAACGCGGTCAAGTACGGGGCGCTGTCGGTGCCGCAGGGGCGGGTGCGGATTCACTGGCGCGAAGCGGAATTGGAGGGCAGCCAGGGGTTGGCGTGGTCGTGGCAGGAAAGTGGTGGCCCGCCGGTACAGGTGCCGGAACGGCGCGGCTTTGGCTCGCGACTGGTGGAGCGGGGGCTGCAATACGACCTGGGCGGGGAAGTGCGGCTGGCGTTCGATCCTGCGGGGGTCAACTGCCGGATTTCGATGCCGCTGTCGTCGGCGACGGCGGAGTAGGGCGCATGGACGGCCGCGTGCTGGTGGTGGAAGACGAGTCGATGCTGGCAATGCTGATCGAGGATCAGCTGGTGGACATGGGCTATCGCGTGATGCCGCCGGTGTCGACGGTGCATGCGGCGTTGGCGGTGCTGGAGGAAGGCGGGATCGGGCTGGCGGTGCTGGATGTGAATCTGGGCGGGCCGCTGTCGTTTCCCGTGGCCGATGCGCTGCTCGCGCGTGGAATTCCGTTCCTGTTCCTGACCGGTTACGGGCGCGCAGGCGTGCCGGCCGAATACCAGACCGTGCCTGTATTGCAGAAGCCGTTTCGCAGGAAGGACTTGCAGACTGCGCTGGCCGCGCTGGGCAGCGAGAGCATCAGCGCAAACATTTCCCTGCTGGGCTCCCTGTAGGACCTGTAGGAGCGGCTTCAGCCGCGACCGTGCGCCATCAGGCGTCAACCCCACTCACCACCCCATCGGCCCCGGCCCGCTCGAACGGTACGGCCCGTAATACCGGTGGCCGTAATAACCCGGGTTGTAATACCCCGGCCCCTCGCCCTGCCCGACACTGATGTTCAGGCCGAAGGTGTTGGTCTTGCCTTCGTCGGTGGTGTAGTTCTTGCTGAGGTTGATGGTGGCGGCCTGCCAGTTGCTGTTGCCGCCACGATTGGAATAGCCCACGCCCATGGCCACGGCGCCGTGCACCTGCAGCTTGTCATCGACCACGTCGGCGACGCGGCCATCGGGCGCGCGCGCGGTGGTGCCGGTCTTGTCGCCGTAGAAGGTGCCGGGCGGGTCCTTGGCATAGGCGGGGTCGCCCATGTACTGCATCGGCGCCTGCGGCACGCTCAGGTCGAGCGAGCGGGCATCGGTGGCGGAGTCTTCGCTCTGCGCCAGGGCGGCGGTGGAGGCGAACAGGCCGGCAAGCAGGAGGAGGGTGCGCTTCATCGTGGGACTCGGCTGATGGCCAGCGATGGCCTTGCAAGGATACTGGCAGCGGACGCTTGAATGCCTGCTGTCGGCTACCGGGAGATTCTTGCCAGCCTTGACACAGGCAAGGCCGGGAACTGCACGATGGACCGGCGCGACGAGCCGGAAGTTCCTCAGCCCTGCTCGCGCACCACCTCCAGCAGGCGCTCGCCGTAGCGTGACAGCTTGCTGCCGCCAATGCCGCCGACCCGCGCCAGGGCGTCCAGGCTGTCGGGGCGCTGCTCGGCGATATTGCGCAAGGTGCTGTCGTGGAAGATCACAAAGGCCGGCACGTTCTGCTCGCGCGCCAGTTCGGCGCGCAGGCCGCGCAAGGCATTGAACAGGGCCAGGTCCTGCGGCGGCACCGGCAGGCCGGTGCGCTGGCCGCTGCGTTCGCCGCGCTCGCGGCTGGCCGCCGGTTGTTCGCGGCGCATCATCACCGTGCGGCCGCCGGTGAGGACCTGGCGGCTGGCGTCGGTCAGGCGCAGGCCGCCGTGGCCTTCGCTGTCCACTTCCAGCAGGTGCGCGGCCACCAGCTGGCGGAACACGCTGCGCCAGGTGCGCGCGTCCAGGTCGCGGCCGATGCCGTAGGTGCTGAGCTGGTGATGGCCGAACTGGCGCACCTTCTCGCCGTCGCTGCCGCGCAGCACGTCGATGAGGTGGCCCACGCCAAAGCGTTGGCCGCTGCGGTACACGCAGCTCAGCGCCTTTTGCGCCGGGATGGTGGCGTCCCAGGCCGCGGCCGGGGTCAGGCAGTTGTCGCAATTGCCGCAGGGCTGGGGGTAGGTCTCGCCGAAACCGGCCAGCAGCACCTGGCGCCGGCATTGCATGGATTCGCAGTAGCCGAGCAGGTGGTCGAGCTTGGCCCGCTCCAGGCGCTTGCGCTCCTCGGCGGCCTCGCCCTGTTCGATCATCTGCTTGAGCAGCACCACATCGCCCAGGCCGTAGCACAGCCAGGCTTCGGACGGCTCGCCGTCACGGCCGGCGCGCCCGGTTTCCTGGTAGTAGCCCTCCATCGACTTGGGCAGGTCCACATGGGCGACAAAGCGCACGTCCGGCTTGTCGATGCCCATGCCGAAGGCGATCGTCGCGCACATCACTATGCCGTCCTCGCGCAGGAAGCGGCGCTGGTTGGCCGCGCGCACCTCGGCCGGCAGGCCGGCGTGGTAGGGCAGGGCGTTGTAGCCCTGCGCGCACAGGAATTCGGCGGTTTCCTCGACCTTGCGCCGCGACATCGCGTAGACGATGCCGGCCTCGGAACGGTGGCGGCCGATGAAGTCCAGCAACTGCTTGCGCGCGTTGTCCTTCTGCACCACGGTGTAGCGGATGTTGGGGCGGTCGAAGGAGCTGACGAAATGGCGCGCCTGGGTCAGGTCCAGGCGTTCGGCGATTTCGCGCTGGGTGGGCGGGTCGGCGGTGGCGGTCAGGGCGATCCGCGGTACCTGCGGCCAGCGCTCGTGCAGCACGGTGAGCTGGCGGTACTCGGGGCGGAAGTCATGGCCCCATTGCGATACGCAATGCGCCTCGTCAATGGCGAACAAGGCGATGCGGCTGCGTTCGAGCAGCGACAGGAAGCGGCTGGTCAGCAGGCGCTCCGGCGCGACGTAAAGCAGGTCCAGCTCGCCTGCCAGCAGCGCGCGCTCCACGCGTTGCGCGGTTTCCGCGTCCAGGGTGGAGTTGAGGAATTCGGCGCGCACGCCGGCCTGGCGCAGGGCTTCCACCTGGTCCTGCATCAGCGCGATCAGCGGCGACACCACCACGCCGGTGCCGTCGCGCAGCAGCGCGGGCACCTGGTAGCACAGCGACTTGCCGCCGCCGGTGGGCATGAGGACCAGGGCGTCGTTGCCAGCGGCGACGTGCTCGACGATGGCTTGCTGCGGGCCGCGGAAGTCATCGAAACCGAAGACGCGGCGCAGCAGCTCGTGGGCGGGAGAAGACATTCCCCTAGGATACCGTGGCGGTCAAGCGCGCTTGCCGCGCGTTGATGTCGGAATTGACCGGCGCGGCGCTGCAGACGCGGAGGTGCTGGCTCTTGCGGCAATAATGGCGGCGATGGATTCGATCCAACACCTGCTGGCCGAGGGTGACGCGCTGGCCCGGTCCGCTGCGGACGCCGCGCTGTGGCCGCGCCTGGACTGGCTCGACCGCCTGGAACTGCATCTGCCCGATGACCCTGCGCACGCCGATGCCTGCCTCGGCGCGGAAGTGGCCGCGCGCCTGCGCGCGCTGCGCGACACACTGGAAGCGCGCAATCGCACCCTCTACGCCGCCTTGCGCGAAGCCATTGCCGCGGGCGAACGGCAGCGCCTGGCCGCGCTGCTGGCCGCGCGCGGCGCAGGCGCCACGCCCCCAGACGCGGCGGAGGGCTTCGATGCCCTCGACGAACTGGTCGCCGGCGTGCTGTCGCTGCCGCTGCCGGGCGCGCCGGCGGTGGCCCTGGGCGCGGACATGGTCGCCTACCAGCCGACCCCGGCGCGGCACGTCCTCGATCTGCTGCGCCGCACCGCGCTGACGGCCGATGACGTGCTGGTCGACCTGGGGGCAGGACTGGGCCAGGTTCCGCTGCTGGCCGCGCTGTGCACGCCGGCGCGAGCGCGCGGCATCGAGATCGAGCCGGCCTACGTTGCGGTCGCCCGCGCGGCGGCCGCTGCCTTGCGGCTGCATCGCGCGCGTTTCGATTGCCAGGACCTGCGCCACGCCGACCTGGCCAACGGCAGCGTGTTCTACCTCTACACCCCGCTGCGTGGCGCGCTGCTGGCGGAGCTGCTGCAGCGCCTGCGCGCGCTGGCGGCCGCGCGGCCGTTGCGCATCTGTGCCTTCGGCCCTTGCGTGGCGGTGCTGGCTACCGAGCCCTGGTTGCGGGTCGATGGGCAGGCGCAGCCGCACCGCGTGACCGTGTTCAAGGCCGGGCCCGGTTGACGGGTAGCGCCTGAAACGCAAAACGCCCGGCCGAAGCCGGGCGTTTCAGCGGCACGCTGGCTGGTGCGCTTACTGCAGCAGCGAGCGCAGCATCCAGGCGTACTTCTCGTGGGTCTGCAGGCGCTGGGTCAGCAGGTCCACGCTCGGGTCATCGCCGGCGTCGTCAGCCGAGGACAGCACCTTGCGCGCGGTGCGGCATACCGCCTCGTTGCCGCTGACCAGCTGGCGCACCATCTCGCGCCAGTCGGCGCTGTCGGTCAGGCCCGGCTCTTCCGGGATCGAGGTCAGGTTGGCGAACTCGCGGTACGAGCCCGGCGCGTTGTAGCCCAGGGCACGGATGCGCTCGGCCACTTCGTCCAGCGCGGTCCACTGCTCGGTGTACTGGGTCTCGAACATGGTGTGGAGCGAGTTGAACATCGGCCCGGTCACGTTCCAGTGGAAGTTGTGGGTCTTCAGATACAGCGTGTAGGCGTCGGAAAGGTAGGCCGACAGGCCATCGGCAATCTTCTTGCGATCGCTGTCCTTGATTCCGATGTCCACGTTTGGCGCGGAGGGAGCAGCGGCCGCTTGCGCGGACTTGCCGGCCTTGGGCGCGGCGTTCTTGGTCTTGGCCATGGGGGTGGTTCTCCTGGAGTCGAACTTGTTTGGGGGATATGGCGGCACAATAGACAGGCTAAAGCATCCGCGGCTATTCAATTTTTCACACTTCGCCATCGATGAGCGCTATCGACAAGCAACTGGCCGACCGCCTGCGCGACCGGCGCCGTGCCGTGGACGCGGCCATGTGCCGCGACCGCGGCCGCCTGTTCGGCCTATGGTCGCGTTGGCAGGCCCATCCCGGCAACCCGGAGGCGGAGCAGGCCTTCGAGCAGGCCCTGCAGGCCTCGGCCGGCGAACGGCTGCGCCGCGAGCAGAGCCGCCCGGCCATCACCCTGGACGAGCAGCTGCCGATCGCGCGCGAGGCCGAGCGCATCGTGGCCCTGATCCGGGAGCACCCGGTGGTGGTGATCGCCGGCGAGACCGGTTCGGGCAAGACCACTCAGCTGCCCAAGCTGTGCCTGGCCGCCGGGCGCGGCGCCGGCGGCATCATCGGCTGCACCCAGCCGCGGCGGATTGCCGCGCGCACGGTGGCCGCGCGCGTGGCCGAGGAGCTGCGCACGCCGCTGGGCGGCGCGGTGGGCTACCAGGTGCGTTTCAACGACCGGGTGAGCGAGGACACCCGGATCAAGTTCATGACCGACGGCATCCTGCTGGCCGAGATCGCCAGTGACCGCTGGCTGTCGGCCTACGACACGATCATCGTCGACGAGGCGCACGAGCGCAGCCTCAACATCGATTTCCTGCTGGGCTACCTCAAGCAGCTGCTGCCCAGGCGTCCGGACCTCAAGCTCATCGTCACCTCGGCCACCATCGATACCGAGCGCTTCTCGCGCCATTTCGACAACGCGCCGGTGATCAACGTCGAAGGCCGCACCTACCCGGTGGAAGTGCGCTACCGCCCGCTGGAAGGCGAGGGCGAAGGCGGCGAGGGTGAGGAGGGCAGCGGCCGCGACGGCGAGCGCTCGGTCAACGACGCCATCGTTGCGGCGGTGGACGAGATCACCCGCGGCGACCCGCGTGGCGATGTGCTGATCTTCCTGCCCGGCGAGCGCGAGATCCGCGATGCGCACCAGTCGCTGGAGCGGCGCAAGTACCGCGAGACCGAAGTGCTGCCGCTGTACGCGCGGCTGTCCAACCAGGACCAGGACCGGGTGTTCAACCCCGGTGGCAAGCGCCGCATCGTGCTCGCCACCAACGTGGCCGAGACCTCGCTGACGGTGCCGCGCATCCGCTACGTCATCGACCCCGGTTATGCGCGGGTCAAGCGCTACAGCCCGCGGCAGAAGCTGGACCGCCTGCACATCGAGCCGATTTCGCAGGCCAGCGCCAACCAGCGCAAGGGCCGCTGCGGTCGCGTCGCCGAAGGCATCTGCGTGCGCCTGTACAGCGAAGCGGACTTCCTTGCGCGCGCCGAGTTCACCGACCCGGAAATCCGCCGTTCCAGCCTGGCCGGCGTGATCCTGCGCATGCTGCAGCTGGGGCTGGGCCGCATCGAAGGCCGCGCGGCCTCGCCCCGCGGTGCCGGCGCGCGGCCGCACGAGGCCGGGCGGGTCATCGAGAACTTCCCCTTCCTCGAAGCGCCGGACGAACGCGCCATTGCCGATGGCTGGCAGCAGCTGGCCGAACTGGGCGCCATCGACGCCGATCGCCGCCTCACCACCGTGGGCAAGCAGATGGCGCGGCTGCCGGTGGACGTGAAGCTGGCGCGGATGCTGGTCGCGGCCCAGGCTGCCGGCTGCCTGCGGCCGATGCTGGTGATCGCCTCGTTCCTCGGCATCCAGGACCCGCGCGAGCGCCCGCCCGAAGCACGCGGCGCCGCCGACAGCGCGCATGCGCAGTTTGCCGATGGCCGCTCGGAGTTCGTCGGCGTGCTGCGGTTGTGGGAGGCGTATCGGCAGGCGCACGAAGACCTGACCCAATCGAAGCTGCGTGACTGGTGCGGCCGGCATTTCCTCGGTTTCCTGCGCATGCGCGAATGGCGCGAGCTGCATCGCCAGCTGCGCCTGCTGTGCGAGGAACTGGGCTGGAAGGAAGAAGCGCCGGAAGCCTCGCTCGCGCCGTTGCTGGACGGCAGCAGCGCGCCGCCGGTGGCGCGTGACGATGCCGCCGCGGCCAAGGCCACGCGCGGCCAGCTGCATCGTGCCGCACGCCTGGCGCGCGAAGGCAAGACCGAACCGCAGGTGCCGCCGCCTGCCGCCGCGCGCGAAGCGGCAGTAGCCGGGAACAGCTTCAGTGACCGCGCGCGCGCGGCCGCCTACCAGACCCTGCATCGCGCACTGATCGCCGGCCTGCCCACGCAGATTGGCCATCGCAGCGAGAAGGGCGATTTTCTCGCCCCGCGTCAGCGTCGCTTCCTACCGTTCCCGGGTTCGACCCTGGCCAAGCGGCCGCCGCCGTGGCTGCTATCGGCCGCCTTGCTGGACACGCAGAAGGTCTGGGGCCTGACCAATGCCGCGATCGAGCCGGACTGGGTCATCGCCGAACTGCCGCATCTGCTGCTGCGCAAGCATTTCGACCCGCATTGGTCGCGCGCGCAGGGGCAGGTGCTGGCGTCGGAGCAGATCAGCCTGTTCGGCCTGGTCCTGGCGCCGAAGAAGCCCGTGCACTACGGCCGCATCAATCCCGGCGAAGCGCACGAAATCTTCGTGCGCCAGGGCCTGGTGACGGGCGAGATCAATACCCGCGCCAGCTTTGTCGCCGACAACCTGCGCGTGCTCGAACAGGCGCGCGAGGAAGAGGCCAAGCTGCGCCGCGCCGGCATCGTCGCCGACGAGGGCTGGCAGGCACGCTGGTATCTGGACCGCATTCCCGGAGAGATCCATTCGGCCGCCGGCCTGGACGCGTGGTGGAAGGCGTTGCCGGCCGACAAGCGCCGCCAGCTGCATTGGACGCTGGTCGATCTGCTGCCCGGCGAGGGCAGTGAGGAAGACCGCTATCCGAAGTACTTCCCGCTGGGCGATGCGCGCCTGCCGCTGCACTACAGGTTCGAGCCCGGCGCGGCCGATGACGGCGTGACCCTCGAAGTGCCGCTGCACCTGCTCAACGCGCTGGACCCGGCGCGCCTGTCGTGGCTGGCGCCTGGCTTCGTCGCCGACAAGGCTGCCGCGCTGATCCGCAGCTTGCCGAAGGCACAGCGCCGCAACTACGTGCCCGCGCCGGATTTCGCGCGTGCTTTCTTTGAGGCCTACGCGCAGCCTTCGGCCGACGATATCCGCGGCGAGCTGGCGCGCTTCCTCGGCAAGGCCACTGGCGTGCCAGTCTCGGCCCTGGACTTCGACGAAGCGGCGCTGGAACCGCACCTGCGCATGAACCTGCGCCTGCGCGACGAGCAGGGCAAGGTATTGGCCGAGTCGCGTGTCCTCGACGCCTTGCGTGCGCGCTTTGGCGAGCGCGCCGGTGATGCCTTTGCCGCGCGTGCCGGCCGCGCGCTGGCGGCGGAGGGCCTGCGCGAATTCCCCGCCACCCCGATCCCGCGCCAGGTGCCCGGCGAAGCCGGCGTGCCCGCCTATCCGGCGCTGGTGGACCAGGGCGACAGCGCCGCGCTGCGCATCTTCGCCGACCGTGCCGAGGCCGATGCCGCGCATCCGCAGGGCGTGCGCCGGCTCATGGAGATCGCGCTGGCCGACAAGGTCAAGCAGGCACGCAAGCAGTTGCCCGTTTCGCCCAAGACCGGGCTGCTGTACGCCGCCATCGAGACGCAGGAGCGCCTGCGCGGCGACCTGGTGGATGCGGCGTTGAACGCGCTGCTCGATCACGGCCTCGATGGCATCCGTGACGCGGGCGCCTTCGCTCAGCGCCGCGATGAAGTTGGCAAGCAGCTGTTTGGCGAAGCAATGCAGCGGTTGAAGCTGGCCGAGGAAATCCTGACCGGCGTGGCCACGCTCAAGCCCGCGCTGGAGGCGCCGCTGATGGGCTGGGCGCGCGGTAATCTCGATGACTTGCAGGCGCAGCTTTCGGCGTTGGTGCACCCGGGCTTTCTGCGGCAGACCCCGGCCGATGCGCTGGCGCAGTTGCCGCGCTACCTCAAGGCGATGAGCTTGCGCGCCGAGCGTGCCAAGCGCGACCCGACTCGCGACCAGGCGCGCATGCTGGAGCTGCGGCCCTTCATCGATGCGCTGGCCGAGGCCGAGGCGTCGGGTCAGCGCGAGCGTCCGGAATGGCAGGCCTTGCGTTGGGATCTGGAGGAGCTGCGTGTTTCCTTGTTTGCGCAGGAACTGGGCGCGCGCGGCGGCATCTCGGCCAAGAAGCTTGCGCAGCGGGTGGCGGCGCTGCGCGGCTGACCACCGAACGGTTCCGTGCTTCTTGTCTGTGCTTCTTGTAGGAGGGGCTTCAGCCCCGACCAGGCGGAGTCGTGATCTGGCAAATGGCGGTCGCGGCTGAAGCCGCTCCTACAGTGCGCCCATCAGGCATCCGTTCGGCGCACGCTCACTCGCCATCTTCCACCCGCTCGCCCATCAACTCGCGCTGGCGCTTGTCCAGCTCCTCGGCATAGCGCTTGCGCACGAAACTTTCCGACAGCACACCCAACACCTGACCCTGCGTATCCACCACCGCCATTTCGTCGCTCTGGGTCTGGTCGAAGCGCTGCATCACCGCCACCACATCCGCATCAGCCGGCAACACCACATCGCGGTTGCCAGCGAAATCGCCCAGCACCGCTTCCGGCTTGACCCCGTCCGCATAGACGCTGGCCACGGTGACGATACCGGCATAGCGGCCGCTGCCATCGAGCAACACCACCCGCGTGCCCGAGCCCAGCGGGAAGCGATGGCGGAATTCGGCCACCGTCGCCGCCGCATCCATCGTCGCCGGGTCGCGGCGCATCATCCGCCCGGCACTGAGGTTGTGAATCCAGCCCACGTCGCGCGCGCTTTTGACGCTCTCGCCGCGCAGATGCAGGCGCCACGTCGAGAACGAATAGCCGAAGACCTGACGCACCACCGTGCTCGCCACCAGCACCGCGGCCATCACCGCACTGGCCAGGACGAAGTCGTGCGTGCCTTCCAGCACCAGCATCGCCATTGTCATCGGCGCGCCCACCACCGCGGCCGCCAGCGCCGCCATGCCGGCCAGCGCCGCGGAGGTCGGGTCAACCAGCACGTCGCCCATGCCGAGGTTGATCAGCCCGGCATACAGCGCGCCCACGAGCGAACCCATGAACAGCGAGGCAAAGAACAGGCCGCCGCGGAAACCAAAGCCCAGCGAGATGCCCGACGCCAGGCACTTGAGCAGCAGCAACACGCCTAGCCAGAGCAGCGGCGTATGCCCGGTGAGGTCGATGTGCAGCGCGCCATGGCCTGAGGACAGCGTCTGCGGCGTCACCAACGCCAGCGGAATCAGCAGCAGCCCGCCCAGCACCGGCCGCGCCCAGGCCGGCAGCGGTGTGCGGTTCACCCGCTGCTCGATGCCGGTGACCAGTCGCATCACCGCCACACCGACCAGCGCGCAGACCAGCCCCAGCGCGGCGAAGATCGCATAGTCGCGCGGGTGCAGCGCCGCCACCGTGGCCGCTGGCAACAGATACGGCGGCACGCCGGCAGCCTCGGCAATGAAACTGCCGGCCAGCGCGGCGACCGCCACCGCCGCCAGCGCGGAAGGGGTGTAGGCGCCGATGACGATTTCAAAGGCATAGAACGCACCCGCCAGCGGCGCACCGAAGGCGGCGGCAATCGCGCCGGCCGCGCCCGCGCCGACCAGGGTGCGGATGTCGGCGCGACGCAGGCGCAGCACCTTGCCCAGTTGCGAGCCGCTGCCCGCGCCCATCTGCGTGTAGGCCGCCTCCAGACCGACCGAGGCGCCAAAGCCGTTGGACAGCAGCGTCTGCAGCGACACCACCAGGTTGTCGCGCATCGACATGCGCCCGCCATGCAGCGCGTTGGCCTCCACCGCGTCGAGCAGTTGCCGGCGCCGCGCCCGCGCCGCGCGCCCGATCAGGCCGACCAGCAGGCCGCCCACCGGCAACACCCATAGCGTGTCCAGGCCGACGCTGGGCAGCGAACTGAGCCGCGCGTCCTCGTCGAATCCGTACAGCCAGGCCTGCAGCGAATGCGCCAGGCCGGCCTGCAGCAGTGTCAGCAAGCCAGCAATGAGCCCGACCAGCAGCGCCAGGGCGATGAAGCCGCCTTCGCTGCGGCGAAAGAACCGGCGCAGCGCCGGCAGCAGCCCCGCCTCGCGGACCGTCGCGCCGGCAGACTCGGGCGCGGACATCGGCTTACTTCACGCGGTGCACTTTCGGCGTGGCGTTGGTCCCTTCGACCTGCAGGTACCAGACGCCGGCAATGCCCGGCTTGATCCGCACCTTGGGATTCTGCTTGCGCGCGCTGAGCGAGGTGGACTCGGTCTGCTCCCATTCCTGGCCGTTGGCAAGCACGAAGCGGCGGCCCTTGCCGAAGCCGGTGAACGGCCCGACGATCGAGCTCTCGATCGCCTCCTTGCTGCCGAAGTCGAAGAAGCCGCGGTTCTTGACGATCACTTCCTGGCGGCCTTCCTCGCGCGCCTGCGCCAGCGCGGCGGCGCTGGCCGCGCTGTTGCCGGCCTGGCTGGCGGCCTTGCGCGTTTCCTGTTCGACCTTGCCCTGCAGCCAGTCGTTGAGCGCGGCCAGCTCGGCCGGGCTCAGCTTGTCCAGGCCGGCGGCCTTGAACTGCGCCGGGCTCATCTCCTGCTGCAGGTCGCCACTGACAGTGCGCTGTGCCAGCGCGGTGCCGGCGGGCGAGGCAAGGGCGAGCGCGAGGACAATACCGGTGACGAGCGGGAGGGGCATGCGCATGACATTGGTTCCGGGCCGGGGATGCGCGATAGTGTAGACGCAACCTGTTCGACCGATCGCCGTGCACCACCCGCCCCCCGCCACCCTTGATGACCTGCTGCACCGCCGCTCGGCGGGGGCGATTCCGCCACCGTTGCGCGAGGCGCTGGCGCAGGCCTGGGCGACGCTGCCGACCACGCCCGCTGCCGCGGTGCCAGCCTGGCCGGTGCTGGCCGAGACCCTGGACCTGCTGCACCTGCTCTCGGCCGACGAGGCCACCCTGACCGCCGCGCTGCTGTTCGATTTGCCCGCACTGCGCGCGGCGCTGTCGGAACTGGCGCTGGACCCGCCGCGGCGCCAGGCCATCACCGGCTTGCTCGAAGGCCAGGACGCGGCCGATCAGGTCTGGGCGCTGCACGCCGGGCGCGAAGCCGGGCGCAACAGCGAAGGCCTGCGCCGGCTGCTGCTGGCGATCATCCACGACCTGCGCGTGGTGCCCATCCTGCTCTCGCGCCAGCTGGCGCGCATGCGCGCGGCCGGGCAGCTGCCCGAAGACCAGCGCCGCGCCCTGGCCCAGCTCACCCGCGACATCCATGCGCCGCTGGCCAACCGCCTCGGCATCTGGCAGCTGAAGTGGGAACTGGAAGACCTGGCCTTCCGCTACCTGGAGCCGGACACCTACCGGCGCATTGCCCGCGAGGTTGACGAAAGCCGCGTCGAACGCGAGCGCTACATCGAATCGGTCAGGCGCGCGCTGTCGCATGCGCTGGCCGAGCAGGGCCTGCGCGCCGAGGTCAGCGGCCGGCCGAAGCACATCTACAGCATCTGGCGGAAGATGCAGAAGAAGCATCTGGCCTTCGACCAGCTCTACGACGTGCGCGCGCTGCGGGTGATGGTCGACGACGTGGCCGCCTGCTATGCCGCGCTCGGCGTGGTGCACGCGCTGTGGGTGCCGGTGCCCAGCGAGTTCGACGACTACATCGCCCGGCCCAAGGCCAACGACTACCGCTCGCTGCACACCGCGGTGGTCGGCCCGGAAGGGCGCACCGTGGAAGTGCAGATCCGCACCCACGAGATGCACGCCCAGGCCGAACTCGGCGTGGCCGCGCACTGGAAGTACAAGGAAGGCGGCAAGGGCGCGGAAAAGGCCTTTGACCGCAAGATCAGCTGGATGCGCCAGTTGCTGGAGCAGTCACAGGAGGGCGAAGCCGGTGGCCTGGCCGGCGCGCTCGATGCCGAGCTGGTCGAGGACCGCGTCTATGCGCTGACCCCGAAGGGCGAGGTCATCGACCTGCCGCAGGGCGCCACGCCGCTGGATTTCGCCTACCACGTGCACACCATGGTCGGGCACCGCTGCCGCGGCGCCAAGATCAACGGCCGCATCGTGCCGCTGACCTACAAGCTGCGCAGTGGCGACCGCGTGGAAATCCTCACCGCCAAGGAAGCCGACCCGCGCCGCGACTGGCTGCTGCCGGCCAACGGCTTCCTCGCCAGCGGCCGTTCGCGCGACAAGGTGCGCGCCTGGTTCCACAAGCTCGACCGCGCCCGCAACGTGCAGGCCGGGCGCGAGCTGCTGGATCGCGAACTCAAGCGCCTGGGCCTGCAGCATGCCGACCTGATGGTGGCGGCCAAGCGCTTCCATGCCGACAGCATTGACGATCTGTACATCCAGGTGGCACTCGGCGACACCGGCCCGAGCCAGGTCAGCCGCGCGCTGCTGGAAGCCGAGCGTGCACAGCAGCAACCGCCGCCCTTGCCGCGTCCCACCGCCAGGCGCACCAGCCTGGGCAAGTCCAAGTTCACCGTGCAGGGCGTGGGCAACCTGCTGGTGCAGCTGGCGCGCTGCTGCCAGCCGGTGGCCGGCGAGCCCATCGTCGGCTACCTCACCCAGAGCCGCGGGGTCACCGTGCACCGCGCCGACTGCGCCGCGCTGGCGCGGCTGGGTGCGGCCAATCCGCAGCGGCTGCTGCCGGTCGAATGGGGCCAGGCGGGCGGCGGCTACGAAGTGGACGTGCAGGTGCGCGCGATGGACCGCCGCTATCTGCTCAAGGACGTGACCAACCTGATCGCCCAGGAAGAGGCGCATGTGCTGGAAATCAACAGCGAGAACGTGCGCGACAGCGGCCAGACGCAACTGCGCCTGCGCCTGAAGGTCAGCGACTACGGACAGTTGTCCACCCTGTTGGGCAAGCTGGACGCGCTGCCTGGCGTGCATCAGGTGCGGCGCCTGGGGTGAGTTGATGGCGCACGACGCGTGGCGACTGGCGTCGCCATGTCACCGGCGCCAATCACCCCGCCCGCTAATATCACCAGGTGAATCCCGACCCCTCCCCAGCCCCGTCACGACGCGGCCGCTTGCGCCGGACGTTGCGCGGCGCCGTGACGCGCCCGCTGCGCAGCCGGCGGCTATGGTTGGGCGCAGCCGTGGCCGCCGCCGTATTGCTGGTGCTGCTGCTCGGGTTCAAGCGGCCGCTGGCGCAGTGGCTGTGGCCGGACACGCGCATCCAGCAGTTGCTGGCGCAGGGCGAGCGCGCCCTGGCGCAGGGGCGCCTGAGCGCGCCCGACGGCAGCGGCGCGCGCGAATCCTTCGAGGCCGCCCTGGCCCTGGACAGCGACCGCGGCGAGGCGCGCGACGGCCTGGCGCGCACCGGCAGCGCGGCATTGCTGCAAGGCCGCCGGGCGCTGGCGCGCAACGATGTGGACACCGCCAAGCAAGCCCTGGCTCTGGCCCGGGTACTGCAGGTGCCACGCAAGCAGTCCGACGCGCTGGCCACGCTTATCCGCGAGCACGAAGCCGCGCGTGCCGGCCTGGACGAACTGGTGACGCGCGCAAGCCGCGCGCGCGAGCAAGGGCGGCTGGATGGCGAGGCCGACAGCGCCTTGCCGCTGTACCAGCGCGTGCTGGAGCTGGCGCCGGCGCGGCTGGATGCGCTGGAAGGCCGCGAGGACGCGCTGTCCGACCTGCTGCAGCAGGGCCGCGGCGCACTCGCCCACGGTGATCTGGCCGCCGCGGCGGCATGCCTGCGTGCCGCGCGCAACTACGACCCGGGTCATGCCGAACTGCCAGCCAGCGAAGCGGCTTTCAATGACGCGGTGCAGTCGCGCCTGCGTCGCGTCCAGGAGCGCCTGCGCCAGGGTCGCCTCGCGCAGGCGGACGCGGATCTGCGCCTGCTCGCCGGCCTGCAACCGGACCTGCCCGAGATCGCGCGCAGCAGCGAACAACTCGCCAACGCCTACGCGGCCGAGGCTGTGCGCCGTGCGCAGGACTTCGATTTCGAGGCGGCCACCAGCGCGCTGGCACAGGCACGCGCCTGGACGCCAGACGCTGCTTCCTTGCGTAACGCCGAGCAGGCGGTGGCGCGGGCGCGGCAGGCGCAGGCCTCGCAGCAGCCGGCATTGCCCGCCGCGGCCCGGGCACGGCGCCTGCGCCAGTTGCTGACACGCATCGAACGCGCCGAGGCACAGCAGCACTGGCTCACCCCGCCCGGCGAAAGTGCCTACGACGCATTGCGCGAAGCGCAGGCGCTGGCCCCGCGTGATCCGCGTGTGCGCAACGCGGCGGCGCGGCTGGTGCCGCAGACCCGTGCCTGCTTCGAGGAAAACCTGCGCGCCAACCGCGTGCGTGGGGCGCAGGCCTGCCTGGATGCCTGGCAGGTGCTGGCATTGCGCGACGATGGTCTGATACCGGCGCGGCGGCGCCTGGCGCAGCGCTGGATCGCGCTGGGCAGCGAGCGCCTTGGCGCGGGCGATGCCGTGTTCGCGGCCGAAGCGGTGCAGCAGGCCGCACGACTGGACCCCCGCGCCGCCGACCTGGCCGACCTGCAGGCACGCGTGCGCGCGGCCGAGGGGCGCGGTCCCTAGCCGCGCCTGGCGCTGCGAATCAGTCGAAGAACACCCGGCGCACGGTGTCGCGCGCGGCATCCAGCGAAAAGTGCTCGGCCACGTTTGCCAGGCCGTTGGCCGACAGTCGCATCCACAGCGCTTCGTCCTCGTACAGCCGCACCACCGCATCGGCGAACGCGGCCGCCTCGTCGGCCACCAGCACGTCCTGGCCATCGCGCAGGTGCATGCCTTCGACCGCGCAGGTCGTGGCCACCACCGGCTGGCCGTGCGCCATGCTCAGATTGACCTTGCCCTTGACCCCGGCACCGAAGCGCAGCGGCGCCACCGCCACGCGGCAGCCCTCCATGTACGGCAGCAGGTCCGGCACGTGGCCGTGGATTTCCACGCCGGGCTGGCGCGCGGCCAGCGCACGCAGCGCCTCCGGCACGTCCGCGCCGATGCAGTGGAAGCGCAGCGCCGGCAGGCGCTGGCGGATGCGCGGGAACACCTCGCCGATATACCACTGCATGGCGTCGGCGTTGGGCGGATGACCGAACCCGCCGACGAACACCACGTCGCGGCGCGCGGCCCAGCCCGGTATCGATGCACTCACCTCGTGCAGGTTCGACAGCAGCTCGACCCGTACATCTGGTGCTTCGCTGCGCAGCACCTCGCGCTCGGCTGCCGACACCAGCACGGTGATGTCGGTCTGCGCCATGATCGACAGCTCACGCTCGCGCGTGCGCTCGGCCGCGCGCAAGCCGGCCGTGTCAGCGGCCAGCTCGGCGCCACGACGCTCGCGCAGGAAGTGCAAGTCGACCGTGTCGAAGATCGTGCGCGCCTGTGCGGCATGGCGGCGCAGCAGGGGCAGGCTGGCGCTGGCGACGTGGTGGCGCACCAGCAGCACCGCGTCAAAACGCGGGCCGTGCGTGCGCAGCCAGGCAGCCAGGCCCTGCAACTGCGGCGCGTGCCAGACTTCCACGCCGAGCGCCTGCAAGGCACGGGTGTGGCGGCCGCCATGCGCGCGCGCGGTCGGCACGAATACCACGTGCGCACCGGCTTCCAGCAGCAGGCGGATCAGGTTGAACTGGCGCAACGAACCGGAGTCGCGATCCGGTTGCGGCACCGCTTCGTCGAGGATCAGCACCTGGCGCTGGCGCCGGTGCAGCAGGGCGGGCGAGGGCACGTTGCCGGCAGGCGCATGTGTGGTCAGTGCCTGCGCCCACTTGGCGGCGAACACGGCACGGTTGCGTACCTGGTAGGCCTTGATCCCGCTGCCGGTATCAGTGCCGTGGCTGGTGCCCTCGTCGTGGACCACGCGTGCGGCCGGCTGCACCAGTACCTGCCAGCCCGCCGCGCGCACGGCGAAGGCCAGGTCGGTGTCCTCGTAGTACGCCGGGGCGTAGCGCGTGTCCAGGCCGCCGACCTGTTGCAGCAGTGCGCGCGGAATCGCCAGCGCCGCGCCGGACACATAGTCGACCTCGCGCACGTAGGCATAGCGTGGATCGGCCGGCGACTCGAAGCGCCCATAGCTCCACGCGCTGCCATCGGCAAACACTACGCCGCCCGATTCCTGCAGGCGCCCATTCGGGTACAGCAGCTGCGCGCCGACCAGCCCGGCGCGTGGATGCGTGGCGAAGGTGCCGATCAGCGCATCCAGCCAGCCCGGTTGCGGCACGGTGTCGTTGTTGAGCAGCACCACGTACTGGCCGCGGCTCAGGCCGATGCCATCGCTGCAGGCGGCAATGAAGCCGCCGTTGCGCGCGCGGCGCTGGTAGCGCAGGCCGGTGATCTGCGGCAGCACCTGCGCGGTGTCGTCGCCGTTGCCGGCATCGTCGATGACGATGATCTCGCAGGCCAGCTGCGGTGGATGCGCGGCCAGCGCGCGCAGGCAGGCCAGCGTATGTGCCAGATGGTTGTAGACCGGGATGACGATGGACACCCGCGGCGTGTCGCTGGCCGGCACCGCGAACGGCGAGAACGCCGTGGCAGGCGGGAACCACAGTGGTTCACCGCTATCGCCCGCTGCCGGTTGCAGGTGGACGCGCACGCGCGACAGCGTCGCGCGCCAGCCACGCGCGCGCAGGCTGGCCCAGCCGCGGCGGCCCAGACCGATCATGCGTTGCAGGAAATAGCGCAGTTCCGTGGGTGACATGCGGTTGCCGCCGGACTCAGTGCCGGGCCGCGCGCGCAGGGCGCCGCGGCGGGGCAACACGGGCGGTGATCACCGCCGGGGCGGGCTGGGCCATCATTTCTGGATCCATAACATGCTCTGAGCCGGGAATCGCGGCGGCCGCATCGTCCACGCCGGCTGCGCTAGACTCGCCGGAATCCACATTCTCGCATCCCCGTGCCGCGACGCCACGATTACGACGATCCGGAAGATATCGAAGACGACTTCGACGACGACGCTGAAGGCCCTGCCTGGCAGCGCCGGCTGATCGTATGGGGGCTGGCGGCATTGGCGCTGGCCCTGGGCTTCCTCATTCCCTACACGCTGTACCTGAACCAGCAGGTGACTCAGCGCTTTGGCGAGCTGCGCTGGCAGATCCCGACGCGGGTCTATGCGCGGCCGCTGGTGCTTGAGCCGGGCAAGGCGCTGGACGCGGCGACGTTGAAGACCGAGCTCGATGCGGCTTCCTATCGCGACGATGGCAGCGGCCAGTTGCCCGGCACCTACCAGCGCGATGGCAGCCGCTTCGTGATCGCCAGCCGCGGCTACGTGGACGTGGACGGGCGCGTGCCGGCGCGGCGCATCGAGGTGAGCGTGGGTGGTGGCAAGGTCGGCGCCTTGCGCGACGCCGGCAGCCGCAAGGCACTGCGCGCCGCGCGCCTGGACCCGGCACGTATTGCAACGCTGTACGGGCAGAAGCAGGAAGAGCGGCGGCTGGTGCGGCTGGAGGAAACCCCCGAACTGCTGGTCACCGGCCTGCAGGCGGTGGAAGACCGTGACTTCAACAGCCACCACGGCATCGACCTCAGCGGCATGGTGCGCGCGGCGTGGGTGATGCTGCGTTCCGGCGGGCAGACCCGCCAGGGTGCCAGTACGCTGACCCAGCAGCTGGCGCGCAGCGGCCTGCTCGGCATCGGCAAGGAACAGACCGTCACCCGCAAGTTCAACGAGATTCTCTATGCCTTGATCATGGAGGCGCGCTACGACAAGCGCACCATCCTGGAGGCCTATCTCAACCAGGTCTATCTCGGCCAGCGCGGCAGCCAGGCGGTGCATGGCGTGGCGTCCGGCGCCGAGTTCTGGTTTGGCCGCGATCTCAACTCGCTGACCACCGAGCAGGTGGCGTTGCTGATCGGTCTGGTCAAGGGCCCGTCCTATTACGACCCGCGGCGCAGCCCTGAGCGCGCGCTGGACCGGCGCAACTTCGTGCTCGGCAAACTGCATGAAAGCGGTCTGGTCAACGATGCCGAGTACAAGCGCGCGCTGGCCGCGCCGCTCGGCGTGCCGGAGCAGCCCGGGCTGGTCGCGGCCAATCGTTTCCCGGCCTATGTGGACCTGGTGCGCCGCCAGCTCGCCCACGACTACCCCGAAAGCGTGCTGCAAGGCGCCGGCATGAGCGTGCTGACCGGCATGTCGCCCTCGGCGCAGGCCTATGCCGAAGGCGCGGTGACGCGCACCCTCAAGACCCTGGAAAGCAAGAAGCGTCCACCGTTGCAGGCCGGTCTGGTGATGACCGATGTGCACAACGGCGATGTGATTGCCGTGGTCGGCAGCCGCGACGTGTCCCAGCCCGGTTTCAACCGCGCCGTGGAGGCGCAGCGGCCGGTCGGCTCGCTGCTCAAGCCCTTCGTCTATCTGCTGGCGCTGGCCTCGCCGGATCGTTGGTCGCTGGCCAGCTGGGTCGACGATTCGCCGGTGACGGTGCAACTGTCGCGCGGCCGCACCTGGTCGCCAGGCAACGCCGACAACCGCAGCCACGGCACGGTGCGCCTGCTCGATGCGCTGGCCCACTCCTACAACCAGGCCACGGTGCGCGTGGGCATGCAGGTCGGCCCCGAGCGCGTGGCCCAGCTGATCCACGTACTGGCCGGCATGCAGGCCGAGCCGAACCCGGCACTGATCCTGGGTTCGACCGACCAGAGCCCGTACGCCATGGCACAGCTGTACCAGTTCCTCGCCTCCGGCGGCGAAATCCAACCGCTGCATGCGGTGCGCGGCGTGCTCGATCCGCAGGGCAAGCTGCTCAAGCGCTATGACAAGAGCCCGGCACCGGCGCAGGAGGGCGACTCCATCGCCGCCAACCTGATCGGCGTGGCCCTGCAGCAGGTGGTCAGCAACGGCACCGCCCGCCAGTTGCTGTCCGACGGCCTGGGCCGGCTCTCGCCCGCGGGCAAGACCGGTACCACCAATGATGGCCGCGACAGCTGGTATGCCGGCTACACCGGCGACCACCTGGCGGTGATCTGGATTGGCAACGACCAGAACGAGGAGGCCGGCCTTTACGGCGCCACCGGGGCGATGCGGGTATGGTCGGGCATCTTCTCGCGGCTGCCGAGCGCCGCGCTGAAGGTCAACGGCAAGGGCCTGGACTGGCAGTGGGTGGAAGCCAGCGGTTCGGGTACCACCGATGTGGATTGCCCCGGCGCACGCCAGTTTCCGTTCGTGGTCGGTTACGCGCCGGCCTACGTGCCCTGCAGCGCCGCTGCCGCGCCTGTTGAAGGCGAGCCGGCGGCGGAAGGCGGTGGTGGTTGGCGCAGCTGGTTTGGCCTGGACCGGAAAGACAAGGATCCGGAGCCTGCGCAGTCCAATCCCCCGCCCGAACAGTGAGCCCCCTGATGAAGCCGATACTGCCCACGTTCCCCCGCGTTGCCGTGCTTGGCCTGGCCCTGGGCCTGGCCGCATGCTCCAGCGCGCCGCCGCCTGCCGTGCCGACCGATACCACCACGCCGGCGCAGCGCCTGGCCGCGGTCGAGCAAATCGCGGGTGTGGAAGACACCGAACTGTCCGTGCAGCCGCTGCGCGACCCGCAGGTGGATGACCTGCGCGACAGCGCGCGGCACAAGCGCGAGGCCGGCGACCTGGCCGGCGCCGCCGCCGCGCTGGACCAGGCCCTGGCCCTGGTCTCCGACAACCCCGGCCTGCTGCAGGAACGCGCCGAGATCGCGTTGTTGCAGGGTGACTGGAAGGGCGCCGAAAGCTACGCCAAGCGCGCCATCGACCTCGGCTCCAAGACCGGCCCGGTGTGCCGCCGGCATTGGGCGACCATCGAACAGGCGCGCCTGGCTCGCGGCGAGAAGGAAAACGCGGCGTCGGCGAAGGCGCAGATCGAGGGCTGTACGGTTCCTGGGATCAAGAGGTACTGAAGCCGGGTCCCGGCCCCAGCACCTCTTCCGATCGCAGTTCCCCCATGTCCCTGCTCGCCACCGCCAGCCGCGAAGCGCTCGACCAACACGGCGCGCTTGCGCACCACATCACCGGGTTCGTGCCGCGGGCGGCGCAGCTGCATCTGGCCACCGCGATTGCCGAAGCCTTCGACCAGCGCGACGTGCTGCTGGCCGAGGCCGGTACCGGCACCGGCAAGACCTTCGCCTATCTGGTGCCGGCGCTGCTGTCGGGGATGAAGACCATCATCTCCACCGGCACGCGCGCGCTGCAGGACCAGCTCTACCACCGCGACCTGCCGCGCGTGCGCGCCGCGCTGGGTGTCGGCGTGGAGTCGGCGCTGCTCAAGGGCCGGGCCAACTACCTGTGCCGTTATCGCCTGCAGCAGGCGCGCGGCGAACCGCGCTTTGCCAGCGGCGCGTTCGCCACGGCCGAGCAGGTGGCCCAGTTCCAGCGCATCGTGGCCTGGAGCGGGCGCACCCGCTTTGGCGACATGGCCGAGCTCGAAGCGCTGCCTGACGACTCGCCGCTGCTGCCGATGGTCACCTCCACGGTGGACAACTGCCTGGGCACCGAATGCCCGTTCTGGAGCGAGTGCTTCGTGGTGCAGGCGCGGCAGCGCGCGCAGTCGGCCAACCTGGTGGTGGTCAACCACCACCTGCTGCTGGCCGACCTGGCACTCAAGCAGGAAGGCTTCGGCGAAATCCTGCCCGGCGCGCAGGCCTTCGTCATCGACGAGGCGCACCAGTTGCCGGAACTGGCGGCCAACTTCTTCGGCGAGAGCTTCGGCATGCGTCCGTGGCAGGAACTGGCGCGCGACTGCGTGGCCGAGGCGCGGCTGGTCGGTGGTGCGCAGGCGGCGTTGCAGGAGCCGGTGCGCCTGCTCGACGAGTCGCTGCGTGACCTGCGCGCCGGCATGGAAGGTTTGCCGCCGCGTGGCACGCAATGGCGCGCGCTGGCCCGGCCGCAGGTGCGCGATGGCTTCGACGCGGTGGCTTCGGCCTTGCAGCGGTTGCAGGATGCACTCGCGCCGCTGGCCGATGCATCGCCGGGCCTGGATGCCTGCGCCGCGCGTGCGCGCGAGGCCTCGCAGCGGCTGTCGCGCTGGCTCGGCGATGAAACGCCGGTGGCCGATTTCGCCGCCGCGCCGGAGGACGCCGCGCCCGATAACGACGTGCTCTGGTACGAACTGACGCCGCGTGGCTTTCGCTGCCAGCGCACGCCGCTGGACGTTTCCGGGCCGCTGCGCGAGCACCGCGAGAAGTCCCATGCCGCCTGGATTTTCACCTCGGCCACGCTGGCCGTGGACGGCGACTTTGAACACATCGCCACGCGCCTGGGCCTGCATGACCCGCTGACCCTGCTGCAGCCCAGCCCCTTCGACTGGAACCGGCAGGCCTTGTGCTACCTGCCCGGGCCGTTGCCCGATCCGGCTTCGCGTGGCTATGGGACTGCGTTGGTGGCGGCGATCCAGCCGGTGCTGGAAGCCTCGCAGGGCCGCGCCTTCGTGCTGTTTGCCGCGCACCGCGCATTGCGCGAAGCGGCCGAGGCCCTGCGCGACGGACCATGGCCGCTGTTCGTGCAAGGCGAGGCGCCGCGCGCGACCTTGCTGCAGCGTTTCCGCGACTCCGGCAACGGCGTGCTGCTGGGCTCGGCCAGCTTCCGCGAGGGCGTGGACGTGGTCGGCGATGCGCTGAGCGTGGTGGTGATCGACAAGCTGCCCTTCGCCGCGCCCGATGAGCCGGTGTACGAGGCGCGACTCGATGCGATCCGCCGCGAAGGCGGCAACCCGTTCCGCGACGAACAGCTGCCGCAGGCGGTAATCGCGCTGAAGCAGGGCGTGGGCCGGTTGATCCGCAGTGAGTCCGACCGCGGCGTGCTGGTGCTGTGCGACCCGCGCTTGCAGACCCGTGGCTATGGCCGCGTGTTCCTCGACTCGCTGCCGCCGTTCGCGCTCACCCATGCGCTGGCCGATGTGCAGGCCTTCTTTGGTGCCGCACCGGCAGCGGCCACCGCGACGGCGGACGGGCTGCCTGCCTGCTGAGTGCGGCCCGCTCGCGGTACCCTTGCGCGCGCCATTCCTGCGATTTGCCGCCCGATGAACGTTCTCGCCTTTGAAACTTCCACCGAAGCCTGCTCCGTCGCCTTGCACAGCCACGGTGAAGTGATCGAGCGCTTCGAGCTGGCTCCGCGCCGCCACGCCGAGCTGGCGCTGCCATGGGCCGAAGCGCTGCTGGCCGAGGCCGGGCTGGCGCGCTCGCAGCTCGATGCCATCGCGGTGGGCCGCGGCCCGGGGGCGTTCACCGGCGTACGCCTGGCGATCGGCATCGCCCAGGGTATTGCGCTGGGCCTGGACCTGCCGGTGCTGCCGGTCTCGACCCTGCAGACCCTGGCGCTGCGCGCGCCGGCCGGCGCGGAAAAGGTGCTGGCCTGCATCGATGCGCGGATGGGTGAGGTGTATGCGGCGACGTATGCGCGCGAGGCAGGCGCCTGGCGCGCGCTGTCGGCGGAGGTGGTGATTGCGCCTGCGGAGTTTGAGCTGCCGGATGCATCGGGTGACTGGCACGCGGTGGGTACGGGGCTGGCCGCCGTGGATGGCGTGCTTGCGCAGCGCTTGCGTGGGCAGTTGGTGAGCGTTGATGCGGCGGCGTTGCCGCATGCTGCCGATGTGCTGGCATTGGCGCTGCCGGCATTGGCGCGCGGCGAGGCCGTGGCGGCGGACCGGATCGAGCCGGCATATCTGCGCAACAATGTGGCGTTGACGCTGGTGGAGCAGCGGGCGGCGAGGGCGAAGGCGGCGGGGTGATCGGGGCGTGCCGGTTTCCGCGGCGACCCCCACTGTAGGAGCGGCTCTTGTGGCCTTGGGCCATCAGCCGCGACCGCCATCTGCCAGCTCGCGACTCCGCCTGTCGGGGCTGATGGCCCAAGGCCACAAGAGCCCGTCCTACAACGGCGGCGGGCAGGGGCCGGCAACCTTCAGCGGTCGTCGCGCAATTCGCCGTTCGGCAGGAACAACCAGGTGCGCGTCACTTCCAGAATGTCCACGCCGTCATCGGCCTTGGGCAGGGCAGGGAAGGGCTTGGCCAGCTCGACCACGCGCAACGCCGCCGCATCCAGCATCGGAATGCCGCTGGAGACCAGCACCCGGCTGCTCTCCACACTCCCATCGCGGCGCACGCCCACCGCAATCACCACGCGTCCGGACAGCCGGCGCCGGCGCGCTTCGTCCGGATAGTTGAGGTTGCCGACGCGCTCGGCACGGTCCACCCAGGCACGCAAATAGTTGGCGTACACGTACTCGCGCGTGCTGGCCGAGACGAACTTGCGGTTCGGGCGCTTGGCGTACTGCTCCGAGCGCAGGTGCACCTCGGCCGCCAGCCGCGCCATCTCCGCGTCGCGCTGCTCGCGCAAGGCGTCGGCCGCGCTCTGCGGGCGCTCCACCTGCGGGTTCGGCTGCTGCGGCGGCAACGGTTCCTCGCCGCGGCGGCTGGTCACCACGCGCGTTTCCGGCGGCGGGGTCTGCGCGGCATGGCGCGCCTGCACCGGCACCGGTGCCAGGCCGGTGCGCGGCTGCGGAATCACGCCGGGCTGGCTGTCGCGCGGTCGCGCCGCCTTGTCATGGTCACCGCCGCCCTGCTGGCTGGCCTGGGCCAGGAAGTCGGCCTGCTTCGGCGTCAGTGGCGTGCTGGTCTGGCTGAAGATCACGTCGAGCGTCGGCACCAGCGGTGCGTCATCACTGACCGCGAAACCCACGCCCAGGATCAGCAGCCCGTGCACGATCAGCGACAGCACCAGGGTCGCGCTCAGGCGCTGGTTTTCCGCCTCGCGCCGGTCGGGCAGGCGCGCGGCGTGCATCGTCGCGCTCATGCCGCCAGGCCAGCCTCGATCGCGTCGAACAGCTGGCCGCAGATGTTCAGGCCGAACTGCGCATCGAGCTCGCGCGCGCAGGTCGGGCTGGTGACGTTGACCTCGGTCAGGTAGTCGCCGATCACGTCCAGGCCGACGAAACGCATGCCGCGGCGCTTCATCTCCGGCCCGACCTGGGCGGCAATCCAGCGGTCGCGCTCGCTCAGCGGCCGGCCTTCGCCGCGGCCGCCGGCGGCCAGGTTGCCGCGAAACTCATCGCCCTGTGGGATGCGCGCCAGGCAGTAGTCCACGGCCACGCCATCGATCAGCAGGATGCGCTTGTCGCCGGCGGTGATGTCCGGGATGAAGCGCTGCGCCATCGCCAGCTTGCGCCCGCCGTCGGTGAGCGTCTCCAGGATCACGTTAAGGTTGGGATCGCCCTGGCCGCTGCGGAAGATCGAGCGCCCGCCCATGCCGTCCAGCGGCTTGAGCACGACCTGGCCGTGTTCGGCGGCAAAGGCCTTGAGCAGGGCGGCGTCGCGGCTGACCAGGGTCGGCGGGCAGCACTGCGGGAACAGCTGCGCGGCCAGCTTCTCGTTGAAGTCGCGCAGCCCCTGCGGGTCGTTGACGATCAGCGCGCCTGCCTGCTGCGCGATGCCCAGCACGTGGGTGTCGTAGAGGTACTCCGGGTCGACCGGCGGGTCCTTGCGCATCAGCACCACCTGGCCGGGCCCAAACGCCAGCTCGGCGAAGGCGCCCAGCTCGAACCAGGCCGTGGCGTCGTCGCGCACCCGCAGCGGGGCGACGCTGGCCACCGCCGTGCCGTCGCGCAGGGACAGCCCGCCCGGGCGCACGTAGTGCAGGTGGTGGCCGCGGCGCTGGGCTTCCAGCAGCATGGCGAAGGTGGTGTCCTTGGCGATCTTGATGTGGTCGATGGGATCCATCACCACGATGACGTCTAACGGCATGGTCAACCCGGGCAAAGCGATCAGGAACTGAGCGCGGATGGTAGCGTGGCGCGGCGCGCCACGCTGGGAATTGGGAATGGAGAATGGGGAATCGGCAGAGCAGGGGCCCCGCCTTGCCGATTCCCCATTCCCCATTCCCCATTCCCACCCCGGTTTGGCACACATCTCGCATGTCGGCCGGCCCCCTGCCGGGGGGTTTGCGCAAATATGCGACCCAGTTCCGCCGCAACGCGCTCGCTGCCGTGCGACATTGCTGGGTCCGCATCGCCACGCTTGACAGTATCCGCGGGTACTGGGATATACATGACGTTTCGCAGCGCCGCCGGTAGTGGATGAAGCGTCGCGCGTCCCGGGGACATTGGAATGACTGAAAACATTGCTGCGGGCGGGGAGCTCGCAGGCCTGAGGGTCATGGTCATCGACGACTCGAAGACCATCCGCCGCACCGCCGAGACCTTGCTCAAGCGCGAGGGCTGCGAGGTCGTGACCGCGACCGACGGCTTCGAGGCGCTGGCCAAGATCGCCGACCAGCAGCCGCAGATCATCTTCGTGGACATCATGATGCCGCGCCTGGATGGCTACCAGACCTGCGCGCTGATCAAGGGCAACCAGCTGTTCAAGTCCACGCCGGTGATCATGCTGTCCTCCAAGGACGGCCTGTTCGACAAGGCACGCGGCCGCATCGTGGGCTCGGAGCAATACCTGACCAAGCCTTTCACCCGTGAAGAACTGCTGAGCGCCATCCGCACATACGTCAACGCCTGACCAGGGGGAAGGGCACATGGCAAAAATTCTGCTGATCGAAGACTCGCCGACCGACCGGGCGGTCTTCAGCCAGTGGCTGGAGAAAGCCGGCCACGAAGTCCTCGCCACCGACAACGCCGAAGAAGGGCTGGCCCTGGCCAAGGGGCAGGCGCCGGACCTGGTGCTGATGGACGTGGTGCTGCCGGGCATGAGCGGCTTCCAGGCCACGCGCGCGATGTCGCGTGACGAGGCCACCAAGCACATCCCGGTGCTGATCGTCAGCACCAAGGGCATGGAAACCGACAAGGCCTGGGGCCTGCGCCAGGGCGCGGCCGACTACATCGTCAAGCCGCCGCGCGAAGAAGACCTGCTGGCGCGCATTGCCGAGCTGGTGGGCTGATGCGTTCGCCGTTCGACATCCTCGAGGTCTACGAGCGGCGCAGCCTGGCCCATGCCGTGCAGCTGCCCGAGCGCCAGTTCGCCACCGACATCTGGCGTGGCGTCGGCTACCGGGTCGGCAACCGCCGCCTGGTGTCGGACTTCCGCGAAGTGGTGGAAATCGTGCCGATGCCGCCGGTCACCCCGGTGCCCGGCGCGCAGCCGTGGCTGCTGGGCGTGGGCAACCTGCGCGGCAACCTGTTCCCGGTGGTGGACCTGAAACAGTTCATGGAAGGCCGCCGCACCGTGCTGCACGAAGGCCAGCGCGTGCTGATCATGCGCCAGGCCGGCGGTGACGTGGCCCTGACCATCGACGAACTGTACGGCCAGCGCAGCTTCGAGCAGACCCAGGCCACCGGCCCCGGCGAGCTGGCGCAGGGCCGCTATGGCCATTTCGTGGACCGCGCCTTCCGTGCCGAAGACCAGGACTGGGGCGTTTTCTCCCTGTCCCTGCTGTCGCGCACTCCTGAATTCCGGCAGGCCGCGGCGTAAGCCGTGCCTGTCCCGCATCAAGCATCGAGGTCGATATGAGTACCGCCCCGGACGCGCCCCAGAACAAGAAGATTGGTGGTGTCAGCTCGAGCTTCTGGCTCATCCTGCTGGCAGTTTCGCTGATCGTGTTCTCCGCCAACTTCGCCGTGTCGACCTGGCAGGGCAGTCGCCTGGCGGGTGCCAGCACCGGCGCGGCCGACCTGCAGGTGCTCTCGCAGCAGCTGGCCAACCAGGGCCGCGAAGCGGTCTCCGGTGACGCCAAGGCCTTCGCCGCGTTCAAGGACACCAAGACGCAGATCGACAAGACCGTCTCCGAGCTGGAAGGCCGCTACGGTCAGGAGACCGGCGTGTCCGGCCCGATCCGCCAGCTCAAGTCGACCTGGACGCCGCTGGGCAAGAGCGCCGAGCAGGTCATTTCCTCCGAGCCGGCGGTGCTGGCCCTGGCCGGCAATGCCGACCGCTTCACCGGCGCGGTGCCGCAGCTGCAGGCGCAGTTGAACGAAGTGGTGCGCGCGATGACCGTCAGCGGCGCGCCGTCCTCGCAGATCTACAACACCCTGCAGCAGGTTGTGGTTGCCGGCACCATGGCCCGCCGCGTGACCGAAATGCGCGCCGGCGGTGCCGGTGCCGCCGCTTCCGGTGACGCCCTGGCGCGTGACTCGGTGGTGTTCAGCCAGATGCTCGAAGGCCTGCGCAACGGCAACGAGGAACTGGGCATCGCCGCGGTGAAGAATCCCGCCGCGCTCTCGGCCCTGGAGCAGTCGCAGGCGCAGTGGGCGACGATGAAGAAGGACGTCGACGCCATTCTCGCCAGCTCGCGCAACCTGTTTGCCGCGCAGTCCTCGGCGGCCGCCATCACCGGCGGCTCGGCCAAGATGCTCGACGACAGCAAGAAGCTGTTCGATGCCTTCTCCGCCTTCGGCTCGGTGCGCGACACGCGCCTGTTCCCGAACCTGTGGCTGGGCGTGCTGTCCGGCGCGCTGCTGGTGATCTCGATCATCGGCCTGGTCTGGTCGATGGTGCGCGCGCGTTCGCGCGACCAGGAACTGCGCCTGCAGACCCAGGTGGAATTCAACTCGCGCAACCAGCAGGCGATCATGCGGCTGCTGGATGAAATTTCCTCGCTCGGTGAGGGCGACCTGACGGTGAAGGCCTCGGTGACCGAGGACATGACCGGCGCGATCGCCGACGCTATCAACTACGCCGTGGACGAACTGCGCCACCTGGTGACCACGATCAACGACACCTCGGCCAAGGTCGCGGTGTCCTCGCAGGAAACCCAGGCCACCGCGATGCAGCTGGCCGAGGCCGCCGGCCACCAGGCCAGCCAGATCACCACCGCCTCCGAGCGCATCAACGAAATCGCCGCCAGCATTGAACAGGTGTCGCGCAACTCGACCGAGTCGGCCGAAGTGGCGCAGCGCTCGGTGGTCATCGCCGCCGAGGGTGCCGGCGTGGTGCGCGAGACGATCCAGGGCATGGACCAGATTCGCGACCAGATCCAGGAAACCTCCAAGCGCATCAAGCGCCTGGGCGAGTCCTCGCAGGAAATCGGCTCGATCGTGGAACTGATCAACGACATTTCCGAGCAGACCAACATCCTGGCGCTCAACGCCGCGGTGCAGGCGGCTTCGGCGGGCGAGGCCGGTCGCGGTTTCGCGGTCGTGGCCGACGAAGTGCAGCGCCTGGCAGAACGCACCTCCAGTGCGACCCGACGCATCGAAAGCCTGGTCCAGACCATTCAGGCCGACACCAACGAGGCGGTCAGCTCGATGGAGCAGACCACCTCCGAAGTGGTGTCGGGCGCGCGCCTGGCCGAGGACGCCGGCACCGCGCTGACCGAAATCGAGCGCGTGTCCAACGCCCTGAACAACCTCATCAAGAACATCTCCATCGCCGCGCACCAGCAGTCCGCGGCGGCGACGGACATCACCCAGACGATGGACGTCATCCGCAAGATCACCGGCCAGACCTCGCAGGGTGCGGGGCAGACGGCCGAGTCGATCGGCCACCTGGCCCAGCTGGCGGCGGACCTGCGCCGTTCGGTCGCCGACTTCAAGCTGCCGGCGTAAGCGACGGGCGGAACGGGAAAGGAATACGAGAATGACGCGTAGCAATACGCCACTGCAGGAAAAGGCCGGTTTGCTGGCGCACGCGCGCGCGGCCGGTGTAGTCGTGGCAAGCGCCGGGGGGCTGCGATGAGTGCACTGCGCGATGCGATGAGCCACGCGGCGCTGGGCTGGGTGAAGCCCGAGCTGGACGAAACCCTGCGCCAGGCCCGCCACGAGATCGAGTTCTTCGTCGAAGAGCCGGCCGACACCAGCCGCATGCGCTTCTGCGCCGGCTACCTGCACCAGGTGCAGGGCACCTTGCGCATGGTCGAGCTGTACGCCCCGGCGATGGTGGCCGAGGAGCTCGAACTGCTGGCCAAGGCGGTGCAGGACGGGCAGGTTGGCGATGTCAACGAAGCCTGCGCGATGCTGATGCGCGGCACCGTGCTGCTGCCCGATTACCTGGAGCGCCTGCAGAACGGCCATCGCGACATTCCGATCGTGCTGCTGCCGTTGCTCAACGAAATCCGCGCGATGCGCGGCGAAGCGGTGCTCAACGAAAGCGTGCTGTTCGCCTTCGACCCGCAGGCCGGCAAGGCCACCGAGGCCGAACTGGACCATGCCCGCGGCAGCCTGAGCGGGCGCAACCGCGAGCTGCTGGATACCGTCGGCAACGCGGTCAAGGAAGAACTGCTGCGGGTCAAGGATGCCCTGGACCTGCACCTGCGCACCGGCGGCGATGTCGCCGAGCTGCAGACCCAGGTCACCGACCTGGGCAATGTTGCCGATACCCTGGGCATGATGGGCCTGGGCGTGGCGCGCAACGTGGTCGTGCAACAGCGCGATGCGCTGCGTCGCATCGTCGATGGCCAGCAGCAGGTGGACGAGAGCCTGCTGCTCGATATCGCCGGCGCGCTGCTCTATGTCGATGCCTCGCTGGACGACCAGGTCGCGCGCCTGGGCGCCGATGCCAGCAACGACGATGACGTCAATGCCAATGCCAATGCCGCCGAGGTGCGCCGCACCCTGGAAGTGCTGGCGCACGAGGCGATCGCCAACTTTGGCGCCGCCCGCGAACATTTTGTCGCCTTCATCGAGACCAACTGGGACCACAGCCGCCTGGCCGATGTGCCGCAGCTGCTGGGCGAGGTGGGCGGCGCGCTGCGCATCCTCGAACTGCCCGAGCCGGCCGATTACCTGGAAGGCGTGCGCCGCTACATCCAGCGCGAATTGATCGACCGCCAGCGCGTGCCCAGTGGCCGCCAGCTCGACACCCTGGCCGATGCCATGGCCAGCCTCGAGTACTACCTCGAAGCACTGCGCGAACGTCGCCCGGGCCGCGAGGAAATCCTCGACATCACCCGCAGCAGCCTGGAAACCCTGCGCTACTGGCCGCTGCCGAACGAGGCCGAGGCGGAACTGCCGGCCACGCCCGCGGCGTTTGCCGCGGGGGCGCCGGTGGCAGCCGTCGCCGCGGTCGCGCCGGTCGCTGCTGAACCTGTCGCCGAGTCGGTCCCGGCCGAAGCAGAGACCATCGTCGCCGAAGCGGTTGCGTTGCAGCCGATCGAACTGGAACCGGTGATCGAGCCGGTCCAGGTCACTGCTGCCACGCACGAAGTGCTGGTCGCCGATATCAGTCCGCTGCCGGAAGGCCTGCACGTCACCGCCGCCGGTTTCGAGTGGACCCTGCAATCCGAAGCAGCGCCCGCGCAGGTCGCGGCGGTGTCCTTCGACCCGGTCCTGGCCGAGCAGGGCCCCGCCGCAGCGCATGAACCAGTGAACCTGGCGCCGATCGACCTGTCCGCCGATGGCGGGCAGATGCCTGATCGCAGCGAGGCGCCGGTTGTGCAGTCGTACGAGGCGATGTCCTTCGACCCTGTTTCGGCCGAGCAGGACATCAGCCCGGCTGCCGCCGAGGTCAGCTATCACTTCGATACCACGCAGCTGGAAGGCGAGGCGGCCGCGCCGTTCGCCGTCGAGCAGGTCGAGCAGGTCGAACATATTGAGCACATCGAAGCGTCCGCCGCCCCGGCGCCGGCCTTCGACATCGCCGAACTGCCGCCGTTGCCGCCACTGCCGGAAATCGAAGCCGCGCCCAGCGAGGACAAGCCCGAGGCGCCGCGCGCCTTCGATCCGGCCGACCCGGCCCTGGAGGCCGACAGCCCCTTCGTCGAGTCCTTTGAAGCCACGCTGCCGTCCTTCCTTGAAAACGAGGCCGCCGACACTGGCGAGCGCCCGCTGGTGCAGGAAGGCACCATCGGCAAGATCGAACTGGACGAGGTCTCCGCCGCGTTCCTGGCCGAGCTGGACGTGGCCGCCGCGGGCTTCAGCACCGCGCCCGAACCGGCCGCGCAGGCCGCCGAACCGGCTGCTGCCGAAGTCGCGGCCCCGGTTGAAGGCGGCTTCGAGGACGACGGCAACGAGATCGACAGCGATATCCGCGACGTGTTCCTGGAGGAGTTCGACGAGGAACTGGTCAACCTCGGGCAGCTGCTGCCGGTCTGGCGCGCCGCGCCGGACAGCGTCGAGAACCTGCGCCCGATCCGCCGCGTTTTCCACACGTTGAAGGGCAGCGGCCGCCTGGTTGGCGCGCGCACCCTGGGCGAGTTCAGCTGGAAGATCGAGGGCATGCTCAACCGCGTGCTCGACGGTTCGCGTCCGGCCAGCCCGGCCGTGGTCGCGATGGTCGAACAGGCCTATCAGGTGTTGCCGCAGCTCAACGCCGCCCTGCGCGGCGCCGGGCGCATCGAGGCCGACCTGATGGCGATCCAGTCGGTGGCCGACCGCGTCGCCGCCGGCGAGGAAGCCTGGTACGTGCCCACTGCCGCGGCCGCTGTCGTGGCCGCGCCAGCCGGCAACGGGCTGGGTGCCGCCGCGCCCACGATCCTGGCGGCGGAAGGCACGCCGGCATCGGTGGATGCCGTGCTGCGCGAAATCCTCGAAGCCGAGGTCGCCACGCATCTGGAAACCGTGCACGCCTGGCTGGCCGAGGCGCGCGTGCAGCCGCAGCCGGTCACCGAGGCGCTGCTGCGTGCGGTGCACACCATGAGCGGCGCGTTCGCGATGACCGACGTGCCGGAAATCACCGCCGTCACCACGCCGGCCGAATCGCTGGTCAAGCGTTCGCTGGCCGCGGGCCGCACGCCGGATGCCGAAGGCGTGGACGCCATCGCCGACACCGCCGCGGCCATCGCCGCCACGGTTGCCGCGTTGCAGGCCGAGTCGCCGCGCATCCCCTCGTTCGCCGCACTGGCCGCACGCCTGCGCGCGCTGGTCGATACCCTGCCCGAGGCGCAATGGCCGCCGCAGCAGGCGCTGGGCGAGGACGACACCGACGGGCTGATGCTGCTCGACGGCGAAGAGCTGACCGGCCCGCACGACCTGGACGCCTACCTGGACCCGAGCATCGCCGGTGCGTTTGGCACGGCGCTGGCCAAGCCGGCCGACCCGTACGCGGACCTGCCGGTCGAAGAGATCGAGATGTCGCTGCCGGCCGAACCGGTGGCCGTGCACGAAGCTGCACTGACCGTCGAAGTCGACGCGTTGTCCACCGAGCCGGCGCGCGACGAAGGCTATGCCGATGCCATCGCCGCGTTCGAGGCGCTGGAGCCGGCTGCCACGCCGCAGCCGCAGGCCGACGACGGCTGGCGGATCGAGGAAGTCGAACTGGCGACGCCCGCGGGTGCCGCTGGCGACGAGGTCGCGGTCGCGTTCACGCCTGACGAAGTGGGCGCCGTGGTCGAGACCACGACCGAGCCCGCTGCGCCGGCATGGCCGGTCGAAGAAATCATCGCTGTCGTTGCCGAGGACGCCGCGCAGGTCGAGGAAGCCACGGCGTTCGACGCCGGCGAGCTCATCGCCGCCACGCCGCTGGCCGAAGCCGATCCGGTGTCGGACGAGACGGTCGAGGAGATCGTCGCGGTCGAGGCCGTGGAGGTTGTCGAGGTCGTCGAGGTCGTCGAGGTTGCCGCAGCCGAACCGGAGGCATTCACCGCCGCGGACGTGGTGGCCGAAGCCCCGGTCGCTGAGCCCGTTGCCGAGCCCGTCGCCGAGACCAGCCCCGCTGTTGCAGCGGTCGAAGCCGACAGCACCGAGTCTCCGGCCGACACCACCGCCGTGGAAGTCGACGCCGGCCCGCTGGACTTCAGCGAACTGGACCGCGAGCTGGTCGACATCTTCGTCGAGGAAGGCAAGGACCTGCTCGACCATTGCGACGGCCTGATCGCCGGCATGCGGCAGACGCCGGACGACCGCGAGCTCATCGCCGGTCTGCAGCGCGACCTGCACACCCTCAAGGGTGGCGCGCGCATGGCGGGCATCAATGCCATCGGCGACCTGGGCCACGGCATCGAATCGCTGCTGGAAGCGGTGGCCGCCAACCGCACCGAGATCGGCCGCGACGACGTGCGCCTGCTCGAACGCGGTTTCGACCGCCTGCACCAGCTGCTGACGCGCACCGGCGAACACCGCGCCGTGCTGATGCCGCACGATCTGATCAACGCGTTTGAAGCGCGCACCCACGGCCGCGCCGAAGTGCCGGCCGCCGATGCCGACGTGGCGCGGATGATCAGCAACGCCGTCGAGCCGGTGGCGGTCGCCCCGCTGTCGGCTCCGGTGCCGGTCGAAGGCGTGGTGGACGAGGAACTTGGCCCGGCCCGCGCGCCGCAGGAACAGGTGCGCGTGCGCGCCGACCTGCTCGACAGCCTGGTCAACCACGCCGGCGAAGTGGCGATCTACCGCTCGCGCCTGGAACAGCAGCTGGGTGCCTTCCGTGGCGCCATGGCCGAGCTGGACCGCACCAATGCGCGTCTGCGCGACCAGCTGCGCCGCCTGGACCTGGAAACCGAAGCGCAGATCGTCGCCCGCTACCAGCGCGAACAGGACCAGGGCGACACCACCTTCGACCCGCTGGAACTGGACCGCTTCTCCACGCTGCAGCAGCTCAGCCGCGCGCTGAACGAATCGGCGGCCGACTTGGGCGGCCTGCAAGGCGTGCTCGACGACCTGTCGCGCCAGTACGACACCTTGCTGCAGCAGCAGTCGCGCGTGAGCTCGGAACTGCAGGACGGCCTGATGCGTGCGCGCATGGTGCCGTTCGACGGCCTCGTGCCGCGACTGCGCCGCGTCGTGCGCCAGGCCGCCAGTGATACTGGCAAGCAGGTCCACCTGGTGCTGGAAGGCACCCACGGCGAACTGGATCGCAACGTGCTCGATCGCATGGTCGCGCCGCTGGAACACATGCTGCGCAACTCCGTTGCCCATGGCCTGGAAAAGCCGAAGGCGCGCCGCGAAGCGGGCAAGCCGGAAGAGGGCACCATCGCGATCAAGCTGCGCCGCGAAGGTTCGGAAATCGTGCTGGAAGTGTCCGACGACGGTGCCGGCCTGGACCGCGAGGCGATCCGCCGCCGTGGCGAGCAGCGCGGCCTGATCGCGCCGGGTGCGCAGCTGAGCGAGAGCGAGCTGGACCAGCTGATCTTCGCCTCCGGCTTCAGCACCTCCGAGCAGGTCAGCCAGCTGGCCGGCCGTGGCGTGGGCATGGACGTGGTGCGCAACGAAGTGCGCCAGCTCGGCGGCTCGGTGGACATCCACTCCGTGCGTGGCCAGGGCACTGTGTTCACCCTGCGCCTGCCGCAGACCCTGGCGGTGACCCAGGCGGTGTTCGTGCGCATCGGCGAAACCACCTTCGCCGTGCCGGTGGCCTCGGTCAGCGGCATCGGTCGCATTGCCCGCGGCCGCTATGGCTCGGGTGAGAGCAGCTACCACTACGCGGGCGAGGAATACGCCCTGCACGACCTCGGCTCGCTGGTCGGCCAGGCCGCGGCCAACGCCGACGGCGCGGCGCAGATTCCGTTGCTGCTGGTGCGCGCGGGCGACCTGCGTGCTGCCGTGGCGATCGATCAGGTGCTCGGCAACCGCGAAATCGTGGTCAAGCCGGTCGGCCTGCAGATCGCCTCGGTGCCGGGCATCTACGGTGCCACCATTACCGGCGATGGCCGCGTGGTGGTGATTCTCGACGTCGCCCCGCTGGTGCGCCGCCACCTGGCCCAGCCGGCGCGTCCGGCGGCCGAGCCGGTGCCCGAAACCCAGCGCCGCGTGCCGCTGGTGATGGTGGTGGACGACTCGCTGACCATGCGCAAGGTCACCGGCCGCGTGCTGGAGCGCCACAACCTCGAAGTGGCCACCGCGCGCGACGGCGTCGAAGCGCTGGAGCAATTGCAGGAGCGCGTGCCCGACCTGATGCTGCTGGACATCGAAATGCCGCGCATGGACGGTTACGAGCTGGCCACCGCAATGCGCGCCGACCCGCGCTTCAAGGACGTGCCGATCGTGATGATCACCTCGCGCAGCGGCGACAAGCACCGTCAGCGCGCCTTCGAGATCGGCGTCCAGCGCTACCTCGGCAAGCCTTACCAAGAGTTGGATCTGATGCGAAACGTGTACGACCTGCTGGGTATCGCCCGTGTCCGCGAGTAACGAGCCCGGAACCCCGGTGGCGCTGCTGGGCCGCAACGGCCCGGCGCGCGAAAGGATGCGCGAGGCGCTGTCGCTGATCGGCGCGCGCGTGGTGCTGGAAGACGAACCGGGCGCCATCGACGCGCGCACGCTGGCCGATGCCGCACCGGCAGCGGTGCTGGTGGCGTTGGAGCCGGCGATCGAGGACGCCCTCGAAGCGCTGGATTCGGTGCTGCAACAGCCCGGCCTGACGGTGATCTTCGACGAGGCCGAGCTGGCCGCGCGCCGCGAAGGCTGGGATGCGCAGCGCTGGGCGCGGCATCTGTCGGCCAAGCTGCACGGCCACGGCGATGTCCTGCCCCCCGGTGCCGAGCAGGAGCCGAGCTGGGCGCCGGAACCCGGCCTGCCGGTGACCCCGGCGCAGCTGCATTCCGAGCAGCCGGTGAACCTGCACCTGCAGGCCGCCGCGCAGGCGATGGACGAGGTGCCCGGCGATGCGTTGTTCGCGCCAGTAGAGCTGAGCCTGGAAGAGGTGGCCGAGCCGCGGCCCGCCGCGCCGGCACGGCCGATGCTGGAGCTGATTGACAACCCGTTCGCCGATGCGCCGTCGCCGGAGGCGGTGGAAGCCGCGCCTGCGCCCGCAACCACGCCGGCGCCGGCACCCACGCTGCTGGGAGATTCCAGCACCTGGGGCCTGGTGGAAGAAGTGGCGATCGTCGAGCGTCCGCGCGGCGAGGCGCAGTTTGAACACATTCCCAGCAGCGGCTTGTCGCTGGTGGATATCGACCCGGCGACCGAAGCCGCCAAGGCGCACGGCGCGGTGTTGGTGATGGCCGGCATTGGCGGCCCCGACGCGATCCGCCGCCTGCTTGGCGCGCTGCCGGCCGAATTTCCGCGCGCGGTATTGATCCGCATGGCGCTCGATGGTGGCCAGTACGGCAACCTGGTGCGGCAGATGGGCCGGGTCTCGGCGTTGCCGGTGGAGCTGGCCGAAGCGGGCCTGGCGCTGGCGCCGGGCAAGGCCTACATCCTGCCTGACGGCGTGGGCCTGCGCGCAGGCGACACGGGTCTGTCGTTCGTCGAGGACGGCAACACGGCGCTGGTCCCGGCGCTGCCGGCCGACGACAGCGCGGTGCTGCTGCTCAGTGGTGCGAGCGAGTCGCTGGTGGCCGATGTATTGGCACTGGCGGGGCAGGGTGCGTGGGTGGCGGGGCAGTCGGCGGAAGGTTGCTACGACCCGGCGGCGGCCACGCGGCTGGCGCAGCAGGGCCACACGACGGGCGATCCGGCGCAGCTGGCGCAGGCGCTGGCCGAACGCTGGCCGGCCTGACGCCGACGTACGATCCAAGGAGTGATTCGATGAGCTACGCCAGTAACGATGAAATCCGCGGGGTCCTGATCCAGGCCGGCGACGAGCGCGTGTTGTTGCCGAACGCGACGGTGGCCGAGGTGATGTCGCGCGTGCCGGTGGAACCGCTGGGCGATGCGCCGCGCTGGCTGGTCGGGCAGATTGCCTGGCACGGCTGGAAGGTGCCGTTGCTGTCGTTCGCGCGGCTGAGCGGGCTGGGTGAGGAGCCGGCGGCGGTGAACAACAAGATCGTGGTGTTGAAGGCGCTGGGCGGGAATGCTTCGCTGCCGTATTTCGCGCTGCTGACCGCCTCGTTCCCGCAATTGATATCGGTGCCGCGTGACGGCTTGCTGGCCGATGCGTCGGAGGATGCGCTGCCGCAGGGGGTGCATATGCGCGTGCTGCTGGGTGAGCAGAGTGCGTTGCTGCCGGATCTGGATGCGATCGAGGCGATGGTGTTGGAGAACGTGGCGGCTTAGTGCTTCGGTTGGTTGGTTGTGGATAGGGCGGCCTTTGGCCGCCCTTTTGGTTTTTCTGGGGCGTGTCGTCGGGTGACGGTTGTTTGCGGAACTGTTGATCGGCTCGCGTGGTTTGCTGCGTGGCAGCCGGGGGCAGGCCCTGCCAGGACACGTCGTGAACCCATCCCTGGGGACTGCTAGGCAACATCCATGTTGCCTAGCGTCTGGCAGGGCCTGCCCCCGACTGCCCGACAGATCCTCGGTGGCGGATGGGAAAGGCGGGTCTGCGCCAGCTGATGCTGGATCGCGAGCGGGGAAGGAATTTGCCTGGGGCCGTTGTAGGAGCGGCTTCAGCCGCGACGAGCGAAGCCTTGATCTGCGAGATGACGGTCGCGGCTGAAGCCGCTCCTACAGCCACGCGGCCTACAAATCGCCCAGTTGCGCCTGCAACGCCGCAATTGCCGCCAGCCCCGCCGTTTCCGTGCGCAGAATCCGCGGCCCCAGCCGCAAGCCCTGGAAACCCGCCTTTGCCAGGATCTCCCGATCGCGCGGCGACCATCCGCCCTCCGGACCAATCGCCACGACAACCGGCGTGTCCGGCGCCGCCTGCAGCGTCGCCAGACGATGCTCGCCTTGCGGGTCCAGGGTCAGGCGCAGCGCTTCGCTGGGCACCGCCGCCGCCGCGGCGGCCAGAGATTGCGGCGCCGCCAGCGATGGAACACGGGCGCGGCCGGATTGTTCGCAGGCGGACACGATCACGCTGTGCCAGTGCGCAACGCGCTTGGCCATGCGCTGCGCATCGAGTTTGACTTCGGTGCGCTCGGCATTGACCGGCAACACCGCGCTGACCCCAAGTTCGGTCGCCTTCTGCAGGATCAGGTCCATCTTTTCGCCGCGGGCAATGCCCTGCAGCAGCACGATCGCGCGCGGCGACTCGTTGTCCACGCGCTGCGGCTCACCCAGACGCACCCGCGCTTCGCGCTTGCTGGCCAGGGTGATCGTCGCCGGGTAATCATGGCCGTCGCCGTTGAACAGCACGCAGGCGTCGCCCTCGGCCAGGCGCAGCACGCGCAGCAGATGGTTGGCGGCTTCTTCCGGCAGGGCCAATTCGGAGCCGGCGGCCAGCGGCAGCTCGACGTGGCAGCGGGTCACGCGCATGCGGTGGCCTGTTCGATCGCTGCCAGCGTGGTTTCCGCCAGCAGGGCCAGTTGTGCCTCGTCCACGCAGTACGGCGGCATCCAGTACAGGATGTCGCCGAGCGGGCGCAGCACCACGCCGCGCGCCAGCGCCGCGCGATAGGCGTGCAGGCCGACGCGTGCACTGGCCGGGAACGGCGTACGCCGGTCGCCATCGCGGGTCAGTTCAAAGGCCACGACCATGCCGGCCTGGCGCACGTCGGCGACATGGCGATGGTCGGCGATGGGCCGGGATAGCTGCGCCATCGTCGCGGCAGTGCCATGGTTGCGCCGCAGCACGTCGTCGCTGGCGAAGATGTCCAGACTGGCCAGCGCCGCGGCACAGGCCAGCGGGTTGCCCGTGTAGCTGTGCGAATGCAGGAAGGCGCGCTCGCGTGAGTCGTCGAGGAAGGCGTCGTACAACTCCTGCGTCGCCAGCACCGCGGCCAGTGGCAGGAAGCCACCGGTCAGGCCCTTGGACAGGCACAACAGGTCCGGCATCACGCCCATCGTGTGTGCGCCAGCGCCGGCAGGGGCCTGTTCGCAGGCGAACATGGTGCCGGTACGGCCGAAACCGGTGGCGATCTCGTCGGCGATCAGGAACGCGCCATGCGCATCGCACAGTTCGCGCGCGCGGCGCAGATAGGCCGGGTGGTGCATGCGCATGCCACCGGCACATTGCAGGCGTGGCTCCAGGATCACCGCGCAGATTTCGCCGGGATGCTGGTCGAACAGATTCGCCAGCGCATCGGCCGCCTGCAAGGCACGGCTTTCGTCGGACTGCCCGGGCTCGGCCAGGTAGGCGTCGGGCGAAGGCGCGAACAGCGACTCGACCAGCAGCGGCGCGTACACGCGGCGGTACAACGGAATGTCGCCCACCGACAGTGCGCCAATGGTCTCGCCGTGGTAGCCGTTCTCCAGCGCCACGAAGCGCGTGCGCTGCGTCTCGCCACGGTTGCGGAAATAGTGGAAGGCCATCTTCAGCGCGACCTCGACCCCGGCCGAGCCGTTGTCCGCGTAGAACACCTTTGCCAGCGGCGCGCGCCCAGGCTCACGCGGGGCGATCTGCAACAGGCGCTCGGCCAGGCGGATCGCCGGCTCGTGGCCGAAGCCGGCCAGCATCACCTGCTCCAGCGAATGCGCCTGCGCGGCAATGGCCGCGGCGATGCGCGGTTCGGCATGGCCAAACAGGTTGGTCCACCAGCTGCTCACCGCATCCAGGTAGTGGCGGCCGTCGTGGCCGACCAGCCAGGCGCCTTCGCCACGGGCGATCGGCACCAGCGGCAGGGTGTCGGGGTGCTCGCGCATCTGCGTGCACGGGTGCCACAGCACCGCCAGGTCGCGTTGCCGCCAGGCATCGGCCGTGGCATTGGGGTCTGCTAGCATTTCGTTCCGATGAAGCTCTTTGCGCATATGCCCATTCTACTGGCCCGCCTGCCGGCCCGCCGCGGCCCGGCCGTTCCCGCATGAGCCGGCCGCTGCCGGTCATCCACCAGGTCCGCGAGCTCGGCGAAGGCCGCCAGCAGCTGGACCTGGAGTTCTCCAACGGCGAGCGCCGCCTGTACCACCGCCTGCTCAGTGGCGGCCACGGCGCGGTAGTGGTCGTGCCCTTGCTCGATGACCAGACCGTGCTGCTGGTACGCGAGTACGCGGCCGGTGTGCACCGCTACGAGCTGGGCCTGGTCAAGGGCCGCATCGACGAGGGCGAAACCCCGCTGCAGGCCGCCGACCGCGAACTGAAGGAAGAGGCCGGCTATGGCGCGCGTCGTCTCGACGTGCTGCGCGCGATGACCCTGGCTCCGACCTACATGGCGCACCAGTCCTGGCTGGTGGTGGCGCGCGATCTGTATCCCGAGCGCCTGCCCGGCGACGAGCCGGAGGAGCTGGAAGTGGTGCCATGGAAACTCGCCGATCTCGACCAGTTGCTGCTGCGCGAGGATTTCTCCGAAGGCCGCTCGCTGGCGGCGCTGCTGATCGCGCGGCAGTGGCTGGCGGGCAAGGCATGAGCGCGCTTATCGACAGCGCGCTCGGCGAAGCAGTCATCGGCATCGCCCAGGCCGCCGGCGCGGCGATCATGACCGTGTACCGCGATGGCTTTTCCGTGCAGACCAAGGACGATGCCAGCCCGCTGACCCAGGCCGACCTGGCCGCGAACCGGGTCATCGTCGACGGCCTGTCGCGGCTGACGCCGGACATTCCGGTGCTGTCGGAAGAATCGGCGCAGGTGCCCTGGGAACAGCGCCGCGGCTGGACCCGCTACTGGCTGGTGGACCCGCTCGATGGCACCCGCGAGTTCATCAAGCGCAATGGCGAATTCAGCGTCAACATCGCCCTGATCGAAGCGGGCGTGGCGGTGTTCGGCGTGATCCAGGCGCCGGTGGATGGCCGTGTGTGGCACGCCTGGCGCGGCCACGGCGCCTATCGTCGTGACGCGGACAGCAGCAACGAGCTGCGCTTGCAAGTGCGCGCCCCGGCCAGTGCGCCGCTACGCGTGGCCGCCAGCCGTTCGCACCGCGGTGAACGCACCGAGGCGCTGCTGGCGCGGATGGGTGCGGTGGATGTGATCGCCCAAGGTTCGTCGCTGAAGTTCTGCCGCATTGCCGATGGCGAACTGGATGTCTACCCGCGCTTCGGTCCCACGTCCGAATGGGATACCGCCGCCGGCCAGTGCGTGCTGGAAGCCGCTGGCGGTTGCGTGCTCGCTGCCGACAGCGGCGAGCCGTTCCGCTACAACCAGCGCCAGACCCTGCTCAACGGCGACTTCGTGGCCCTCGGCGACCCGGCCTTGCCGTGGCGCCAGTGGCTGCTGGACACGCCGCGATGAACCGCGCCGCCACACGCGACATCGCCGACCTGCTGGCGATCATGGCGCGCCTGCGCGATCGCGAGCACGGCTGCCCGTGGGACCTGGAACAGGATTTCGCCAGCATTGCGCCGTATACGATCGAGGAAGCCTATGAAGTGGCTGACGCCATCGATCGCGGTGACCTGCATGCGCTGAAGGACGAGCTCGGCGATCTGCTGCTGCAGGTGGTGTTCCATGCGCAGATGGCGGGCGAGCAGGGCGCATTCGACTTCGGCGACGTGGTCGCGGCGATCAGCGGCAAGCTGTTGCGGCGCCATCCGCACGTGTTCGGCGCAACCGCAGTGGACGGCGCGGCGGCAGTCAGCGCGAACTGGGAGGCGATCAAGCGTGCCGAGCGCCAGGCCGCCGGCGAGCAGGATGACTCGGCCCTGGCCGGCATCGCGCGCGGCCTGCCGGAATGGCAGCGCGCAGTGAAGCTGCAGTCGCGCGCGGCGCGGGTCGGCTTCGACTGGCCCAACCCCACCTCGGTGCTGGCCAAGCTGCAGGAAGAGATCGAAGAGCTGCGCGAGGAGTTCGCGCAGGGCGAGGTCGCCGCACGCCATGCGCAGCTGCAGGAGGAACTGGGCGATGTGCTGTTCGTCTGCGCCAATCTGGCCCGGCACGCGCGGGTCGATGTCGGCGCCGCACTGCGTGGCGCCAACCTCAAGTTCGAGCGCCGCTTCCGTGCGATGGAAGCACTGGCGCACGCGGCTGGCACCACGATGGACGCGCTGTCGCTGACCGAACAGGAAGCGTTGTGGGACCAGGTCAAGCTGGGTGAGCGCGGCGCGGCATGAAGACCCTGCTGCTGTTCGTGCTGACCGCCGTGGCCGAGATCGTCGGCTGCTACCTGCCGTGGTTGTGGTTGCGCCGCGGCGCCAGTGCCTGGTGGCTGCTGCCGGCGGCGGCGAGTCTGGCGCTGTTCGTGTGGCTGCTGAGCCTGCACCCGACCGCTTCGGGGCGGGTATATGCGGCTTACGGCGGGGTCTATGTCGCCGTCGCCCTGGCCTGGCTGTGGGCGGTGGATGCGGTACGGCCGACGCGCTGGGACCTGCTCGGCGTGGCGCTGTGCCTGTGCGGCATGGCAGTGATCATGTTTTCCCCGCGCACTGCCTGAGCCGGGCCGGCGTATGCTGGCGCTACCACCGCGCCCGGAGGGAGAGGCCATGCGCAGGTTTGCCAGCTTCCGCGAGTTCTATCCGTTCTACCTCGCCGAGCATGCCAACCGCACCTCGCGCCGCCTGCACTTCATTGGCAGCTGCGGCGTGCTGGCGCTGGTCGTACTGGCCATCGCCAGCGCGCGCCCGGTCTGGCTGCTGGCGGCGCTGCTCTGCGGCTACGGTTTTGCCTGGGTCGGCCACTTCTTCTTCGAGAAGAACCGCCCGGCCACCTTCCGCCATCCCTTCTATTCGTTTGCCGGCGACTGGGTGATGTTCCGCGACATCCTGCGCGGACGCATCCCTTTCTAGGCGGCGGCGCGGGCAGGGCTGCGGCATACTGCGGCTTCACAGGGGAAGATCAAGGAGAGGCGGATGTTCACGACGGGATTCCTGACGCTGGTGGTGCTGGTCGTCGGTGCCATCGTCCTGTTCAAGGCGGTGCGCATGGTGCCGCAGGGCTATGAATGGACGGTTGAGCGCTTCGGCAAGTACACCCATACGCTGACCCCTGGTCTGCATGTGCTGGTGCCGGTGGTGTACGGCGTCGGCCGCAAGGTCAACATGATGGAGCAGGTGCTGGAAGTGCCCAGCCAGGACGTCATCACCAAGGACAACGCTGTCGTGCGCGTGGACGGCGTGGTGTTCTTCCAGGTGCTGGACGCGGCCAAGGCCGCCTATGAGGTCGCCAACCTGGAAGTGGCCACGATTGCCCTGGTGCAGACCAACATCCGCACGGTGATCGGCTCGATGGACCTGGACGAGTCGCTGAGCCAGCGCGAGACCATCAACGCCAAGCTGCTGAACGTGGTCGACCACGCCACCAATCCGTGGGGCATCAAGGTCACCCGCATCGAGATCAAGGACATCCAGCCGCCGCAGAACCTGGTGCAGTCGATGCAGCAGCAGAAGATGGCCGAGCAGAACAAGCGCGCCGCCGTGCTGGAAGCCGAGGGCGTGCGCCAGTCCGAGATCCTGCGCGCCGAGGGCCAGAAGCAGGCGGCCGTGCTCGAGGCTGAGGGCCGCAAGGAAGCCGCCTTCCGCGACGCCGAGGCGCGCGAGCGTTCGGCCGAGGCCGAGGCGCGGGCCACGCAGATGGTCTCCGACGCCATCGCCGCCGGGAACGTGCAGGCGATCAACTACTTCGTCGCGCAGAAATACGTCGAGGCGTTCAAGGAACTGGCCACCGCGCCAAACCAGAAGTTCGTGCTGATGCCGATGGAGTCCTCCGGCATCATCGGTTCCATCGCCGGCATTGCCGACCTCGCCAAGCAGGCCTTGAGCGAGCGCGCCAATCCCCCACCGCAGCCGCCGCGCGGCAATCCGCCGCCGCCGCGCTTCGGGGCCTGAGCCATGCGCACGGAAGTCGTGGTGTGGGCCGCGCTCGCGCTGCTGCTGTTCGCGGCCGAGGCGCTGGCGCCGGGCGCCTTCATGCTGTGGATGGGCCTGGCCGCGGCGGTCGTGTTCGTCGTGGTGTGGGTCGTGCCCGACATCCCGTTGCTGATGCAGGCGCTGATCTTCGTGGTGCTCAGTTTCGTCTCGGTCCAGGTCTACCGCACCTGGTTCCGCCGCCGCGACCGCCAGAGCGATCAGCCGCTGCTCAACCGCCGTGCCGAGCAACTGGTCGGCCGGGTCGTCGTACTCGACCAGCCCATCAGCGGCGGCCGCGGCCGCGCCAAGATCGATGATGCGTTCTGGGTGGTGGTCGGCCCGGAACTGCCGGTGGGCAGCGCGGTGCGCGTGGTGGCGGTGGACGGGATGACGCTGAAGGTGCAGGAAGCCTGAGAGCCCCCGGTCCCGGTTCCTGAGATAATCCCGTCTTTGAAACCGGAACCCTTCGCCATGAGCCTCAAGCAGACCCTCCTCAATGCCACCCACCGCGCGCTCGGCGCCAAGATGGTGGACTTCGGGGGCTGGGACATGCCCATCCATTACGGTTCGCAGCTGGACGAGCACCACCAGGTGCGCCGCGACGCGGGCATGTTCGACGTCAGCCACATGACCGTGGTCGACCTGCGCGGCGAGCGCGTGCGTCCGTTCCTGCGCTACCTGCTGGCCAACTCGGTGGACAAGCTCAAGGTGGCCGGCAAGGCGCTGTACACCTGCATGCTCAATCCGCAGGGCGGGGTGATCGACGACCTGATCGTCTACTACCAGGCAGAGGACTTCTTCCGCCTGGTGGTCAACGCCGCGACCCGCGAAAAGGATCTGGCCTGGATCACCGAGCAGGCCGCGGCCTTCGGCGTGCAGGTCAGCGAACGCCCGGACTTCGCGATGATCGCCGTGCAAGGCCCGAACGCGCGCGCCAAGGTGGTCTCGCTGCTGGCCGAGGCCGACCAGGCGGCGGCGCGCAAGCTCGGCCGCTTTGCCGCGCTGCATGCGCAGTCGGCCAGCGGCGTGCCGCTGTTCGTGGCGCGCACCGGCTACACCGGCGAGGACGGTTTCGAGATCGTGCTGCCGGAAGCCGACGCGGTGGCGTTCTGGAACGCGCTGCTGGAAGCAGGGGTCAAGCCGGCTGGTCTGGGCGCGCGCGACACGCTGCGCCTGGAGGCGGGCATGAACCTCTACGGCCAGGACATGGACGAGACCGTCACTCCTTATGAAGCGGCGCTGGCCTGGACCGTCGCCTTGGACGAGGATCGCGACTTCATCGGCCGCGACGTGCTGCAAGCGCAGCAGGCCAGTGGTGCGCCGCGGCAGATGATCGGCCTGGTGATGGACGAGAAGGGCGTGCTGCGCCACGGCCAGAAGGTGCTCACCGCGCAGGGCGAGGGCGAGATTCTTTCCGGCACCTTCTCGCCGACGCTGGGCAAGGCGATCGCTTTCGCACGTGTGCCGGCTGGCGAACCGGGCCAGGTGCGCGTGGACATCCGCGGCCGCGAAGTACCGGTACGCGTCGTCAAGTTCCCGTTCGTGCGCGAAGGCCAGGCCCAGCCCGGCGTGCTCGACTGAGGACTCTCACCGCAGCCCGTACCGGCGCCGGGTGCTGCACCCGCGCCGGGTTGGTTAAACTACGCCTCCATTCCCGACCCTGTTTTCCCGGAGCTTTCCCATGAGCGAGATCCCTGGCGACCTCAAGTTCCTCAAATCCCACGAGTGGGCCCGCGTCGAAGGTAACGGCCGCGTTACCGTCGGCATCTCCGACCACGCACAGGGCCTGCTTGGTGACCTGGTCTATGTCGAACTGCCGAACGTCGGCGACAGCGTCGAGGCCGGCAACGGCGCGGCGGTGGTCGAGTCGGTCAAGGCAGCCTCGGACGTCTACAGCCCGGTCAGCGGCACGGTCGTGGAGGTCAACAGCGCGCTCAACGACAAGCCGGAGACCATCAACGAGGACGCCTACGGCGATGGCTGGATCTTCGTGGTCGAGGTCAGCGAGCCGGACCAGCTCAACGAGCTGCTGTCCCCGGACGACTACGCCGAACTGCTGGACGACGACGCTCACTGACCCTTCACGGAAGTCAGCGCGACAGCAAAAAAACGGCCGCGAAAGCGGCCGTTTTTCTTTGCCTCCGGATCGGATCGGCGCGACCCGGGCGGCCGCGCACTCGCGCTCGCCGATGCCGCGAACAGTGCGTCGCGATCGGCGAACCGGTGACCGACACGAAGCCGACGCCACCCTCGCGGCGTTCGTGCACGGCGTGCGAAGTGGTCGCCGCGGCGTGCGCGGGGGTGGAAAAGTTTGCGCATTTCGCCCGATGCGATGCCGCGAAAGGCACCCGGACGAAAAAAATTTTCGCCCGGCGCCGGTGCCGTTGCGGTACCGGCAAGCGCCGTGGGCGGGTGGGTGCGCGGCATCGCGCGCGCATGCCGCGCTCGCCGATGCGCGCGAACAATACAGCTGAAAAGAAGTGCTTTTTTTTTATCGACCTTGCAGGCGGGCGCGCGCGCGGCGGCTTTGGCGGTGTGCGAAAGACGCTCCAGGCGGGTGCGGCCGCGTGGTCGCGAGGAACCCCGGATGAAAAATTTTTTCGCGGGACTGTTGACAGTAAAAAAAACCGTGATTAGGTTTCGCCCCAAGCAGACGTTGCTGCCGCAGAGAGTGAGTCGAATCGACATCAAGGTGACAAGCAAGCACTACGCATCCACCCCCGAACCCAAGACGGTGGATACGGGTCTGCTTCCCTCCGCGAAAAGCTCAACGTCCATCCATTGCGCACCCGTGTCGGCGTCGACGCGGGTGTTTCTGTATCCGCCGCGTCGAAACCGACGGTCTGGCGGTAGCCGCGGGCGGGACCCCGCCGCGGACTTTGGTTTCACTGGGCACTTCAACTCCATAGTTCACTGACGAGGAGCCATCACATGGCCACTAAGAAAGCTGCGAAGAAATCGGCCGCCAAGAAGGCGGTGAAGAAGACTGCGAAGAAGGCTGCCGGCAAGAAGACCGTCAAGAAGGCAGCGAAGAAGGTTGCCAAGAAGGCCGCCAAGAAGTCGCCGGCCAAGAAGGTCGCCAAGAAGTCCGCTGCCAAGAAGGCAGTGAAGAAGACCGCCAAGAAGGCTGCCAAGAAGGTCGCCAAGAAGTCGGCCGGCAAGAAGGCAGTGAAGAAGTCGGCCAAGAAGGCCACCAAGAAGGTTGCCAAGAAGTCGGCCGCCAAGAAGGGCGCCAAGAAGGCGGTGAAGAAGACCGCCAAGAAGGCTGCCAAGAAGGCTGCTCCGAAGAAGGCTGCGAAGAAGGTCGCCAAGAAGAAGCCGGCCGCTCGCAAGAAGAAGGCCGCTCCGGTCGCGCTTCCGGCTACCCCGGCGCCGCTGATCTGATTCATCTGTCCCGATAGAGCCGTACATCAAGCTCTCTCCCCGGCGCCCAGCGGGGAGGGAGCTTTTTTATTGGGCGACGCATCGGGCAATCGAAACAGGAAGGGCGGCACCATGGCCGCCCTTACGGTTTCGATCGATGGGAGCCCGGGGCTCCCCGCTGTCAGCGCGGCGAGGCCACGGCCTTGCCGGTGGAAGCGCCGCGGCGCGGTGCCGGGGCGTCGGGACGCTCGGCCAGCATGTTGTCGTTGCCGAAGTCGCTGTCCACGTCGATGTCGAGCCAGCGCTGCGCCGGCAGGCCCATCGCCCGGTCGAGGATGGTCGGCAGCAGACCCGAAGGCAGGCCGCTCTCGCTGTTCCACATGATCGCCACGCCGAGGTCGCGTTCGGGCACCAGTGCCACCAGCCCGCGATAGCCCTGCACGGCGCCGGCATGGAACACCACCTGGTGGCCGCTGTAGTCGAACACGCGCCAGCCCAATGCATAGCCGGCCGAATTGACGCGCTGGTGGCGCCAGCCCGAACGCATCTCGCCCGGGGTCGAAATCAGTGGCGCATGCAGCGTGGCCAGCAGCGGCGCGGGCAGCACGTCCGGGCGATGGCCGGTCTGCGCCAGCAGCCACTGCGCCATGTCATTGGCACTGGCGTTGACGCCGGCGGCCGGGGCCAGACGGTAATAAGTGGGCTTGGGGGTCAGCGCGACCCAGCCGTTGCGACTGCGCACATGCGGACGCGCCCAGCTTGGGCTGGCCTGGATGCCGGCCAGGCCGAGACTGGCATCGTTCATGCCCAGCGGCTTGAAGATGCGCTTCTCGACCGCCTGCTCGTAGAAGTTGCCCGACGCTGCAAACACCACATCGCCGACCAGGCTGAAGGCCACGTTCTGGTAGGCATAGCACTGGCCCGGCGCGCAGCGCAGCGGCGCGTAGGCCAGCTTGTGGCTGAGGGTGTAGTAGTCGTCGTTGGATTCGACGTCGCGGTCGTAGGCGTTGCGGGTCAGGCCGACGCGATGGCTGAGCACGTCGGCGATGGTGAGCTGGCGGGTGGCGACCGGATCGCTGAGCTGGAAGCCGGGCACGTAGTCGATCACCTTGCTGTCCCAACGCAGGGTGCCGTCGTTGACCAGCAGGCCGGCCATGGTGCCGGCGAACGCCTTGGACAGCGACGCCAGACGGAACACGGTGTGCGCGTCGATGGGCTGCGGATGGTTGACGTCGGTGACGCCGAAGCCGCGCGCGCTGAGCACGCGCCCACCCTGCACGATGGCGATGGCCATGCCGGGCACGCGCTCGCCGTAGGTGAGCTGCTCGGCTATCGATTCAAACACCGCCGGATCGAAGCCCTCGGCCAGCGGCAGTACCGGGCCCTGTCCGGCGGCGGTGCGATAAGGCAGCGGCTGGGTCGGCGACGCGCTGGCGGTATTGAACGCCTGCAGCGTCTGCGCCGGCGGCGCCGGTGTCTGTGCAGTGGAAGACAACGCGAAGGGCATCAACACCCCGAGCAACCCCGATGCCACCGGACGAAGACGCCGGCGCCTGCTCATGTCTTTCATGTATGTCGTGCCTGTGACCCTGCTTGACGGGATTCTAGCGCCGCTTTTCGCAACAGCACAAACCGCGGCAAGATGAATGGGCATCCTGTTGAAACTGTGAGGGTTTTGCGGTGTTGTCGGGGCTGTAGGAGGGGATGTAGGAGGGGCTTCAGCCCCGAACGCGCCACGACCTGTCAGATGGCGGTCGCGGCTGATGGCCGAAAGGCCACAAGAGCCGCTCCTACAGGGGGGGTGGTTGGGTGGGGTGGGCCGCGGCGCCCAGGATCAGGTCGGCCGCGCGCTCGGCGAGCATGATCACCGGCGCATTGGTGTTGCCACCCGGCAGCGTCGGCATCACCGAGGCATCGACGACCCGCAGCGCATCGACGCCGCGTACCCGCAGTTCGGCATCGACCACGGCGTCCGGATCGGCCGCCGCGCCCATGCGGCAGGTGCCAGCCGGGTGATAGATGGTCTCGGCCTTGGCGCGGATGAAGGCGTCCAGGCCGGCATCGTCCAGGTCATCGCGCGCCGGGAAGATCGGCGCGCCGCGCCAGCGGTCGAATGCGGGCTGGGCCAGGATGCGCCGCGACAGCAGCGCGCACTCGCGCATCATCCGGCGGTCGAAGCCGTCCGCGTCGCTGAGGTAGGCCGGGTCGATCGCCGGCGCGCTGCGCGGATCGGCGTCGCGCAGGCGCAGCGTGCCGCGGCTGCGCGGACGCAGGAAGCAGGCGTGCAGGGTGTAGCCGTCGCCCGGCAGGCGATGGCGGCCATGGTCATCGAGCATCGCCGGCACGAAGTGCAACTGGATGTCGGCGCGCCCATCCTGCGCCAGCGCCGAGCGAAAGAAGCCGCCGGCTTCGGCGATGTTGCTGGTGCCAGCGCCGCGCCGGCCGCGCAGGAAGTAGTGGAAGGCGATGGCCAGCTCACTGGCGCGGTCATAGCTCACGCCCGGCACGGTGTGGACCAGCGTGCAGATGTCGAGGTGGTCCTGCAGGTTGCCGCCGACGCCAGGCAGGTCGACCCGAACCGGCAGCTTGAGCGCGCGCAGGTGCGCGGCCGGGCCGATGCCCGAGAGCATCAGCAACTGCGGCGAGTTGACCGCGCCCGCGCACAGCAGCACCTCGCGCGCGGCGCGGACGGTGTGGGCCAGGCCGCGATGCGCGTAGGCCACGCCGGTCGCACGGCCGCCTTGCAGCAACAGCTGGCGCACATGCACGCCGGTCAGCACCTGCAGGTTGCGCCGCGTGCGCACGGGCCGCAGGTAGGCCGCCGCCGCCGAGCAGCGCGCACCGTCCTTCTGCGTGACCTGGTAGAAGCCGACGCCGTCCTGGGTGGGACCGTTGAAGTCCGGGTTCGGCGCCAGGCCGGCTTGCACGCCGGCGCTGACGAAGGCTTCCGACAGGGGATTGCGATGCCGCAGCGCGCCGACATGCAGCGGGCCGTCGCCGCCATGCAGCGCATCGGCGCCCTCGGCGTTGCACTCGCTGCGGCGGAAGTAGGGCAATACGCTGGCCCAGTCCCAGCCCTCGGCGCCAGCGCGCGCCCAGTCGTCGTAATCGCCGGGCACGCCGCGCACGTAGCACATCGCATTGATGGAGCTGGACCCGCCCAGCACCTTGCCGCGCGGCCACCACAGGCGGCGGCCGTCGAGCGCGGCCTGGGGTTCGGTGTCGTAGTTCCAGTTGACCGCGCGATGCTTGACCAGGCGCGACAGCCCCGCCGGCATGTGGATGAAGGGATGGCGATCACGTGGGCCGGCCTCGATCAGCAGCACGCGGCAGCTCGGGTCGGCACTGAGGCGGTTGGCCAGCACGCAGCCGGCCGAGCCGGCGCCGACGATGATGTAGTCGTACACGTTCCCCTCCCAGGAAGCCGCGAACCGAGCATAGGCACGCCTGCGCGCGCCGGCAACGCGCTGTCGCACCTGCGGAACTGGCGGGGCGGCGGGGCATCGGCTAACGTGCGCGCTTTCTCCTCCCCCCCGGAGCCAGACCATGTTCTTCCGCTGCCCGGGCAGGGCGACGTGCCGGTGCCCATGAGCGCGGCTTCCTCCGGGTCGCGCGGCCGGATCGGTTCGCTGGTCGCGGCGCTGCGCGGGTCGCCGCCGCTGTGGTGGTCGTTTCTGTATTTCTTCTGCCTGCTCAGCGGCTACTACGTGCTGCGCCCGGTGCGCGAGGCGATGGCGGCCTCGGCCGACGTGCAGGCGGTGTTTCCGCAGGCGATGATCGACTTCTTCACCGCCCATGGCATGGCCTTGAAGGATTTCACCCTGCAGGTGCTGTTTACCTGCACCTTCCTGATCATGCTGCTGCTGCAGCCGCTGTATGGGGCGCTGGTCAGCCGCTATCCGCGGCGGGTGTTCCTGCCGGTGGTGTACGGCTTCTTCATCGTCACGCTGCTGGTGTTCTACGTGCTGTTCGACAGCAGCGTGCCGGGGCGGGGCATGGCCTTCTTCCTGTGGGCCAGCGTGTTCAACCTGTTCGCGGTGGCCGTGTTCTGGAGCTTCATGGCCGACGTCTTCAGCAATGCCGACGCCAAGGCCTATTACGGCTACATCGGCGCGGCTGGCACCGTCGGCGCCTTTGTCGGCCCGCTGCTCACCCGCACCCTGGCCGAGCGCATCGGCATTGCCCACCTGATGCTGGTGTCGGCCGGGTTCCTGGTACTGTGCGTGGTCTGCCTGCTGCGCCTGCGGCTGTGGGCGGTGCGCCGCGAACGCGAGCAGCAACTGGTGAGCGGCGAAGTGCCGATGGGCGGCAGCGTGCTGGCCGGGCTGCAGTTGATCGCGCGCGAGCCGCTGCTGCGCTGGATGGCGGTGATGACCTTGTTCGGCGTCGGCGTGGGCACGCTGCTGTACAACGAGCAGGCCGCGATCGTGCGACGGCTGTTCACCGACCCGGCCGCCAGTACCGCGTACTACGCCAGCATCGACCTGGCGGTGAACGCGCTGACCCTGCTGGTGCAGGTGCTGTTTACCCGCCTGCTGCTGTCGCGCTACGGCATCGCGCCAGCGCTGCTGATCCCGGGCATCGCGATCCTGCTGGGCTATTCGATCCTGGCCGTTTCGCCCTTGCCGCTGATGGTCGCCGTGGTGCAGGTAGTGACGCGGGCCAGCGAGTTCTCCCTGGCCAAGCCGGCGCGCGAGACCATCTACACCCGGGTCGGCCGCGAGTGGCGCTACAAGGCCGGTGCGGCGATCGACACGGTGATCTACCGCGGCAGCGACCTGACCTTTGCGTGGGTGCACAAGCTGCTGTCCGGGCTGGGCTCGCACCTGGTATTCGGCGTCGGCATGCTGATCGCGGGAGGGCTGACCCTGGGCGCCTGGCGCCTGCTGCGCGAAGCCGCCAAGCTGCCGGCCGAACGACACGATGGCGATGACGACAGTACGGCTGTCGCGGGCGTGCGCGCCACCTCATGAGGCGAGCCGCGTCCCTTGCCGATGCCATCGGCAGCGACCGAAGATGACGCCACCCTGCACGAAGGACCGTAGCCGATGATGCTTGCCCGCTCGCTCGCCGCCCTGGTGGCGCTGCTGCACCTGTACTTCCTGGTGCTGGAGATGTTCCTGTGGACGCGCCCGCTCGGCCTGAAGGTGTTCCGCAATACACCGGAGAAGGCGCAGACCACCCGCGTGCTGGCCGCCAACCAGGGCCTGTACAACGGCTTCCTCGCCGCCGGCCTGCTCTGGGGCGTGCTGGCCGCCCGCACTGACGTGCTGGTGTTCTTCCTGGTCTGCGTGGTCGTGGCTGGCGCCTACGGCGCCTGGAGCGTGAGCCGGCGGATCTTCTGGATACAGGCGCTGCCGGCGTTGCTGGCGTTGGGCGCGTGCTACCTCGGTCTGTAGAGAACGTCATGGCGCTTCAGGCGCAGGCTGGCCCACACGACGAAGGCGACGAACAGCGGGCCCAGCCAACACGCTGCCAGCCACGCGTGTTGCGGATCCACTGTGGCGCCACTCCATTGCAGCAGCGGATGCACCAGGTTGGCGGCGACATGCGCCAGCCATGCGACCGCCAGGTTCCGCGGCAGCAGGTAGATCAACCCCAGGCCAATGCCGCCCAGGAAGGCAACCGGGCTGGCATGTGGCAACGCAAACACGGCACTGCTCGCCAATAAGGCCAGGCCCCAATGCCAGCGCATGACCAGGTAGCCAAGCAACAGGGCTCGGTAGATGAATTCTTCCTCCAGGGCACCGGTGAGCGTGGCCGGCCAGAACGCCCAGGGCGGCGCGACGGCTGCGGTTGCTTGCGCCAGTTCGGCCAGCTCGCCGGCCGCGGCGGAAGGTAGCGCTAGGCCCATCGCCAGCAGATAGCTGCTTTCGCTGCCCGCGCGCAGCAGTACACCCAATGCGGGTGCCACGAGCAGCCAGGGCAGTACCCGATCGCACTGCGCGGCATCCGGCCACGGCCGCGGCAATGGCCAGCGGCACAGGTGCGCGCCGCCGGCCATGACCAGCAAGGCCACCGCTGCCGACAGCCACTGCGCCTGGGTTTGGTCGCCACGCTGGAGCATGACAACGGCGGCTGCGATGACCGCCAGCAACTTGGCGAGCAGGTACAGTGTGATCAGGTCACGCCATGGCGGCGTCGTGCGTTGCGTAGGCCATGGCATTGCCCCGCGACCCGATTCGGATCGCGGGGTATCGGTTAGCAATTGCCAGTACCCCGACACATCATGTCGGTGGTGGAGTTGATCGCGCTCTCATAGGCATCCGGAAGCTCCCGGATGATGCGCTTGATATCGTCCCAGCATCTCCGATCGTTCCGGCGCCGCAGACCTGTTCGATCTCGGCAGACGTAAGCTCCCGCATGACTTGCTCCATTAGCTGCGCACACCGCGCTGCGTTACTACAACGCGAACCGATGCCGGAAAGCCATTGGAGAAATCCAACGAACCACTCAAGCCTTGCGCGGCGAAACCCACATCGCGATCCGTGCCTGGAACACCTGCTCGCCTGCAGCATTCCGCACGGCCACGTCCACCGGCAGTTCGTAGCCTTCGGCGGCCTCGCGCAAGGGCACTGCTGGCGTAGCCGTGGCGTACAGGGTGCCGGTGGCCTTGCGCTGATACTCCACGCGCATGCCCTTGGGAATCCAGCGCATCGAAGGTGGCAGGCTGGCATCCACCATGACCCCGCCGACCAGCTCGGCCAGGTTGCACAGCGCAATCGCGTGCACCGTGCCGATGTGGTTGTGGACGCGGCGGCGGTCGGCGATGCGCGCTTCGCAGCGGCCTGGTTCCAGCAGGGTGATGCGCGGCGCGATCGTGCCGAAGTAGGGTGCCTTGAAGCAGATCGCGCGGGAGAACAGCCAGTGGCCCGCCGGCCAGCGGGTGATGCGTTGATACAGCTGCAGCAATGGGGTCATCGTGCTTGCTCCGGATACGAAGACGGCGGGCCTGCGCCCGCCGTCGTCATTGTTGCTGTGGGCTGGCTCAGGCCGCTTCGCGCGACTGCCCGCCGCTGGCCTTGTCGTAGTGCGTCGCCGCGCGCAACTCGTGGGTGTCGAAGTCGTCCACGGTGATCGTGTCCAGGGTGATCTCGCGCAGTTCCTCCAGCAGCTTGCGCTCCTCGGCGCTGATCACGCCTTCGGCCACGGCCTCATCCAGCTGCGCGCTGAATTCCAGCGCCTCGATGCCCTTGGTCTTGAGCGCCTTGAGGAACTTGCGCTCCACCGGCTCGGCCATCACCGCCTTGGCCAGATAGCTGGCGATGCGGCCACCGGGGTTGTTCTCGCACGGGGTCAGGAACACGCCCTTGGCCAGGCGGTCGCGAGCCTCGTTCGGCGCCATCAGCAGCGCGGCGACGCGACGCGACAGACGGTCGCCGGGCGCCTCGGCACGACGGCCCAGCGGGAAGATCAGCGCCCACATCAGCCAGCCGACCGGACGGATCGGGAAGTTGCGCAGCGCCGCCGACAGCGAGGTCTCGATCTTGTGCACGCTGTCATGGAAGGCCCAGGCCAGCAGCGGCTGGTCGGTCTGCGGCGCGCCTTCGTCGTGGTAGCGCTTGAGCATGGCGCTGGTCATGTAGATGTGGCTCAGTACATCGCCCAGGCGGCCGGACAGCGACTCCTTGAACTTGAGCTTGCCGCCGAGCATCAGCATCGACACGTCGGCCATCAGCGCCAGGTTGGCCGAATAGCGGTCCAGCTTGCGGAAGAAGCGGCGGGTGTAGTCATCGCCCGGCGCGGCACCGATGCGCGCACCGGTCAGGCCGAACCAGAACGAGCGCACCGCATTGGAGATGCCGAAGCGGATGTGCCCGAACAGGCTCTGGTCGAAGTCCTCCAGGCCGCGCGCGGTGTCGCTGTCCTGGGCGGCCTTCATTTCCTTCATGACCCACGGATGGCACAGGATCGCGCCCTGGCCGAAGATCAGCAGGCTGCGGGTCATGATGTTGGCGCCTTCGACGGTGATGCCGATCGGCGCGGCCTGCCAGGCACGGCCGGCGAAGTTGCGCGGCCCCAGGATGATGCCCTTGCCGCCGACCACGTCCATCACGTCGCTGATGACCTCGCGGCCCATCGTCGTGCAGTGGTACTTGGCGATGGCCGAGGGCACCGACGGCACGTCACCGCGGTCCACCGCCGCGGCGGTGGCCTGCGACAGCGCGCTGATCGCATAGGCCTTGCCGCCAATGCGCGCCAACGCCTCTTCCACGCCCTCGAAGCGGCCAACCGACAGGCCGAACTGCTTGCGGATCCGCGCGTACGCACCGGTCACCACGGCGCCGAACTTGGCGCCGCCGCTGGCGGTGGAGGGCAGGGTGATCGAACGGCCCACGGCCAGGCATTCGTTGAGCATGTTCCAGCCCTTGCCGACCATGTCCACGCCGCCGATGAGCTGGCTCAGCGGGATGAATACCTCATGCCCATGAATCGGCCCGTTCTGGAACGGCGAGTTGAGCGGGAAATGGCGGCGGCCGATTTCCACGCCGGGCGTTTCGCGCGGCAGCAGGGCCAGGGTGATGCCAATGTCCTTGGTGTCGCCGAGCAGGCCTTCCGGGTCATACATGCGGAAGGCCAGGCCAATGATCGTGGCCACCGGCGCCAGGGTGATGTAGCGCTTGTCGAAGGTGAGCTTGACGCCGAGCACGTTGGCGCCATTCCACTCGCCCTTGCAGACGATGCCGTAGTCCGGGATCGAGGTGGCATCGGAGCCGGCGAACGGACCGGTCAGGCCGAAGCACGGCACTTCCTGGCCGGCCGCCAGGCGCGGCAGGTAGTAGTCCTTCTGTTCCTGCGTGCCGTAATGCACCAGCAGTTCGCCCGGGCCCAGCGAATTCGGCACGCCGACGGTGGAGCTGACCACGCTCGACACCGAAGCCAGCTTCTGGATGACCTTGTGGTGCGCCAGCGCGCTGAAGCCGAGGCCGCCGAACTGCTTGGGAATGATCATGCCGAAGAACTTGTGCTTCTTGACGAACTCCCACATTTCCGGCGGCAGGTCGGCATGGACGTGGGTGATTTCCCAGTCGTTGATCATCTTGCACAGCTCTTCGACCGGGCCGTCGAGGAAGGCCTGCTCTTCGGCGCTGAGCTGCGGCTTGGGATAGTTCAGCAGCTTCTGCCAGTCCGGATCACCGGTGAACAGCTCGCCCTCGAAACCCACCGAGCCGGTTTCCAGCGCAATGCGTTCGGTCTGCGACAGCGGCGGCAGCACCTTGCGGAAGAACTTCATCAGCGGCGCGGTCAGCAGCGGCTTGCGGATGAAAGGCAGCAGCACCGGCACGGCGACCAGCGCCACCAGCACCGCGGCAATGATCGTGGCCGTGGCATTGGCGCCGAGCAGCCAGCCAGCCACCAGCAGCGTGGCGCTGATCGCCACCCATGCGGCCAGGCGCATGCGGTGGTAGGCGGCGAAGCCGGCCGCCAGCAAGACAAGAAGGAAGGGGGCGACGATGCTCATGGTCCTGCTCCAGGTACGTACTCGGTAGCGTGCTTGATGTCGGGGGACGCGGTGGCGGCGTGTACCGGCGGCAAAGCGTCCAGATAGTGCAACACAGCGGCGGTAAATGCGCTGTTCTCATCGCCTGCCAGCATATGCGTGGCGTCGGCCAGGCGCACGTGCTGTGCGTGCGGAACGAGTGCAAGGAATTCGGCCACGGTCTGCGGCGTGACCAGGTCGCTGCGCCCGCCGCTGACCAGCAGCACCGGGCAGCGCACCTGTGCGGCGGCCTGCAGCAGCACTTCCTGCTGTGCGAAAGCGTCGCCACCGGCGAGTTCGTCGATCAGGCGCGGGTCCCAGTGCCAATACCAGCGGCCGCCTTCGCCTTCATGCAGCAGCTTGCGCAGGGCCTGGTCGGATTTGCGCGGGCGGTGCGGCACATAGGCGGCAATGGCATCGGCGGCGGCATGCAGCGAATCGAAGCCGTCGGGATACGCGGTCATGAAGCGCAGGATGCGCTCGACGCCGGCGGTCTCCCAGCGCGGCGTGATGTCGACCAGCACCATCGCGCGGAACAGACCGGGCCAGCGCGATTCGGCGAGCAGGCCAAACAGGCCGCCCATCGATGCGGCGACCAGCACCGGCGGCGGCGACATCTCTCCGGCCAGCACGATCATGTCGTCGGTGAACTGGGTGCCGTCGTAGCGCAGCCCTGCCGGGTTGCGCGTGGATTCGCCGTGGCCGCGTGCATCGTAGGAGAGCGCGGCATAGCCGGCTTCGGCGAGAACGCGCGCGGTGTCATCCCAGGCGGT